>Ga0335085_10001293_pt1 | contig 55318 bp, 42 predicted proteins | sample Lox_Sample_45_FD_206712 | JGI IMG/M metagenome (GOLD analysis project Ga0335085, IMG submission 206712) | Soil microbial communities from Loxahatchee National Wildlife Refuge, Florida, United States - Lox_Sample_4.5 | ecosystem: Environmental > Terrestrial > Soil > Wetlands | place: USA... | reverse complement strand
CGCCGCTTGGGCGAGCGCGGGATCTGGATCCAGACGAAGACGATTATCCCTTCAATCTTGGTCTGCTTGCCTTGCAAGGCAAGAATTACCTGTTGGCTGTAAATCATTTTCGCGACGCTATGGAACGCGAGCCGGAGAATCCGGAAGACCGCGCGTTTCTGATCTACTCGCTGGATAAGGCCGGCAAGAAGGATGACGCCGAGGAGGAGCGTGACACGGCACTGGAGGCACTGGGACCAAATGGGTTACCGGAGGTGAAGCTCGATTCCAAACCCGATGCAGGGATCAAGTACCAGCGAGTGAGCAATGAGGTCGACACCAGCATCTTGCGCCTGGCGATGGCGGGAGCGCCGAGCGCGCCGTCAGCGCAGCCTCTAACGCCGGGGGATTCGGCGGTTATGCATATACGGCGGGGCCGGCAGGAACTTGGTGCCGGGCGGCTGGATTCGGCGGAAAAGGAGTTTCGCACAGCGCTGGTCAGCGATCCGAACAACGCGTTCGCGCACCGGGAGCTCGCCGACATTGACCGAAGGCGTGGGAATCTGGACGAGGCGGTGAAAGAGCTGCAAATCTCGTTGGCGGCGCGCGATTCGGCTACTGTCCACGTGACGCTGGCGCGAATCTTTCTGGAGCAGAAAAAGACCGACTTGGCGCGCGCGGAAGTGGAAAAAGCCGTTAAAATTGCTCCGAACTACACGGAAGCCCGGGAATTATTGGAGCATTTGCAGAAGAGCAAGCCCACGGGAGGTGCTCAATGAACGCTCGTGGATCAAGATTTCTTCCGAGATTCTTTCTTTTGGCTATCGGCTTGTGCCTGGCCCTCCTGGCCGGCGGCATAAGGTGGCTGAAGGCTGCAACCCCCGAAGAACACAACTCGCCTTTGGTCGTTGAACTCAAGCTGGATCAGGAAGTGGAACCGGTTTTGGCGAATTACATTGATGAAGGATTGGCGGACGCGGCGCGACATCACGCTGCGCTCGTATTGATCACCATGGATACGCCGGGTGGATTGAGCGACTCGATGACCGACATGATCCACCACATTCTGGACTCGCCGGTGCCGGTGGTGGTCTACGTTTCTCCCACAGGTGCGCGAGGAGCTTCCGCTGGATTCTTCATTTTGTTGTCGGCGGATGTGGCGGCCATGGCGCCGGGAACGCACACGGGGGCCTCTACACCGATTCTTCTGCCGGGAGGCTTTTCCGTTCCGGTGGACGAAGTGCTGCGTAAGAAAATCAATAATGACGCGACCGCTTTTCTGCGGAGCTTTACAGAGAAGCGCGGGCGTAATCCGAAACTGGCGGAAACCGCGGTCACCGAGGCGCAGGCCTTTACCGAGAATGAAGCTCTTTCTGGTCATCTGATTGATCTGATCGCGAAAGACAACGACGACCTGATGAAGCAGTTGAACGGACGGGAGATCAAGCGCTTCGATGGGAAAACGGTGAAACTCTCGCTGGACAACTACACAATCAGTGAGTTTCAACTTTCCGCGCGGCAGAAATTTCTTGCACGTATAGTGGACCCGAACATTTTCTTTCTGCTTTTACTCGGCGCCGTCTTGGGGCTCTACACGGAGTTTACACACCCCGGCGTCGTTGCTCCCGGGGTGATCGGCGGGATTTGCGCGGTGCTGGCGCTGTACGCAATGCATCTGTTGCCGGTGAACTTTGCCGGAGTGGCACTGATCTTGTTGGCATTTGCGCTGTTTATTCTGGAGGCCAAGTTTGCCAGCCACGGAGTGTTGTTGATTGGTGGCGTGGTGGCCATGTTCCTTGGAGCCATTTTCCTGATCCGTTCCCCGCTTACGCCCGCGGGAGTCAGCTTTGGAGTAGCGTTGGGAGTGACGCTGCCTGTGGCGCTGCTCACCGTGTTTTTGATGCGGCTCGTGTTGAGTTCCCGGAAATGGAAGACGACGACAGGAAGGGAAGAGATGCTCGGCGCCGAAGGAGTGGTCACCACCGCATTACCGGCGCAAGGCGAAGGGATGATTCGCGTGCACGGGGAATTGTGGCGGGCGGTGGCGTCGGGCCCGGTTCCCGAGGGCGCACTCGTGCGGGTCACGCGGGTGGAAGGTTTGAAGCTGTTTGTGGAGCCGAAGAATTCTCCGGCGGCCGCGGGCAGCTAAGAATGGCAGAAGTGGGGGAGGCACAACATGATTGAGTTTTTCAGACTGGGCAGTATGATCGCCGTCGGTATCCTTTTGCTTTGGATCTGGAACTCCCTTTACATCATTAAAGAATGGGAGCGAGGTGTAGTGTTGCGCTTGGGACGATTGCTACCCGAGCCAAAGGACGCCGGGATCCGGCTAGTGTTTTGGCCGATTGAAACGCTTTATCGCATAAGCCTGCGGCTGGAGACACTGGATGTTCCGCCGCAGGACATCATCACGCGCGACAACGTCAGCGTGAAGGTGAACGCGGTTTGCTACTTCCGCGTGGTGGATGCCAACCTGGCGCTGTCCCAAGTGCAGAACTATCAGTATGCGACCTCGCAACTCGCGCAGACGACGCTGCGCAGCGTGGTCGGACAGTTTGAACTCGACGAAATCCTTTCCCAGCGCGACAAGGTGAACACGAAACTGCAGGCGATTCTCGATCAGGACACGGAGCCCTGGGGCATCAAGGTCAGCAAAGTGGAAGTGAAACAAGTGGACATCCCCGAGCAGATGCAACGAGCCATCGCGAAGCAAGCCGAAGCGGAACGCGAACGCCGCGCCAAGATCATCCACGCGGAAGGCGAGTTCGAGGCCTCTTCGAAACTCGCGGAAGCCGCGAAAGTCCTCGAAACACAGGCCTCCGCCATCCAGTTGCGCTACCTGCAGACCCTGACGGAGATAGGTGTCGAAAAGAACACAACGATTGTCTTTCCCTTGCCTATCGATATTATTAATAGTTGGATGAACAGCAGGGGGGATAACACGAAATAGATGGCTTCTGGGGGGAAGCGAGGGGCGGGCGAACGCGTGCTGGAAAGCAAGCACGTGATTGGGCTGTTTCTGCTGATGCTGGTGTTTTCCGGCGTGTTTTTCTCGCTGGGATACGTGATGGGCCGCAATCAGTATGACATGCAAGTGCGGGCGGCCAGCGGCGGCACAAGCGGGAAGGCAGAACCGCTCCTGGTGGACAAACCCGATGTGGCGCCGAAGAAAACTGCCAGCGCTCCGGCTCCCACGGAGACCACCGACCCTGCGGTATCCAGTTCCAACGATTCACCCTGGAAATTTGAAGAGAGCAGCAAGCCCGCGGCGGCGCAACCCCATCTGGAGCCTGTGCCCAAGGCTGCGGCTGCTCCGCCTGCCTCGAAGCCAGTGAGTGCGAAGGCAGTTACGGCACCACACGCGACTTCGGCCACCACGAAAAACAAGGCGGGAACACCGGCGATTCCGAGCAATGCGTATGTTTTGCAGGTCGCGGCTTTGGAAAAGCAGGAGGATGCGTTGGCGCTGGCCAACAGCCTGCAGAAGAAGAATTTTTCCGCGTTCGTACAGACACCCCAGAAAGACAAGTTTTACCGCGTGCAAGTCGGCCCGTTCAAGGACCCGAAGAGCGCCGATTTTGCCAAAATGGGCCTGGAGAGCGCCGGCTTCAAGGCATTTTACGTAAAGCACTAATGGCATCACGTCCCTGGTATGCGGACCTCGGTTCGCTGTTTTCGTCGGAAACCCCCGCAATCGTAAGACTCATCGTTGCTGCCTTGAGTGGCGCGATTCTCTCGTTGTCCTTTCGGGATGCGCATTCGAGCTTTTATTCGTGGTTCTCTTTGGGGCTGCTGCTGTGGAGCCTGCTGGGAGCGCGGACCTGGGTGGCATTTTTTTGTGGGTTCTGGCATGGGCTCATTTTCGTAATTACGTGCGTGCCGTGGATTGCCGAAGTGTTGGCGGTACATGGGGGGATGTCCGCCACTGCGGGTTGGGGAGTGCTGCTGCTGATCGCATCGGTGTGGGGATGTTCCATCGGGTTGTTCACGTGGATGGTGCTGAGGTTGTCGAGGCGGGGCGTGGACCTGGCGCTGATGGGGGCGCCGTTCTTGTGGATTTCGACAGAAGTCCTGCGCGCGTATCTTCCAGAAATCAGTTTTCCGTGGGGGCTGCTGGGCTACCCGGCGGCGGGGAATCCGGCGCTCGTGCAGTTGACAACCATTACCGGAATTTATGGGATATCGTTCCTTGTGGCGTGTTTCAATGCGCTGCTGGTTTGGATTTTGGCCGCGGCCCCCGAGAAGAAGAAAAGCCGATTGGCGTTGACGGCTGGAGTCGCGGTGGTGCTTTTGGCGATGATGGATATTGGACCAAGGCTTGTGCCAAAAGCAGAGGCCCATCATACTGCTCGCGTGGTGCAGCCGAATTTTCCGGAGACGGAAGGTTATGTGGGCGATTGGTACGCGGACCACAAAGCCGATCTGCAGAATCTTGAGCAATTGAGTTTGCAACCCTCACCTAGCGGGCAAAGACCCGATTTGCTGGTCTGGCCGGAAGCGCCGGCGCCGTTTTCGTTTCAGGATCCGCATTTTGGGCCGTACATATCGCATATTGCCACAGCGTTTCAGGGTCCCGTGATCGTTGGCGTGATCGATTGGAAGCCGAATGAGGACAACAGCCAGCACGCTCGGCGGGCGGCGCTTGTGCCGTACAACAGCGCGGCGATGGTGAATGCGCTGGGACGGGAAAACTTTCTCTACGACAAGATCCATCTTGTGCCCTTCGGGGAATACGAGCCGTTTCCGCTGATCCACCAGGTGGTCACCAGCGTTTCGGAAGAAGTTGGCGGCTTTCGCAAGGGCAAAGAACGGCGCGTAGGGAAATTTCCCAACGGAAATACTTTTTCGATCTTCATCTGCTACGAAGCGATCTATGCCGGGGAGATTCGCGAGTTCGCCAATAACGGCGCTGAATTGCTGATCAATATCTCGAACGACGGGTGGTTCGGCAAGTCCGAAGCAGCCGAGCAGCACATTCGCATGGCGCGCGTCCGGGCGGTGGAGAACCGGCGGTGGCTCATTCGAGACACCAACAGTGGCATTACCGCTTCGATCGATCCCTATGGCAATGAATTGCGCGTGTTGCGGCGCGACGTGCGCGGCTCCGCCGATTTACCTTATGATTTCCGGATCGACAAAACCATCTACACGCGCTTCGGCGACTGGTTTGCCTGGATGTGCGTGGGCGTTTCCGCTATTCTAGTACTACTAACATTCCGAAAGGTGAAGTGACCCGCAGCGCGGGCCTGTGATTACCGAATGATTCTTGAAGACTTGCAGCACCAGTATGAAGGATTAAGGCAGCGCATCACTCTCGTCCGGAGCTATCTTTGACGCCCCGCAGAATCGCGCACGCCTGAAGGCCCTGGAAGCGCGCACCGGCGACCCGAATTTCTGGAACAATCAGGAAGAAGCGCAAAGCGTCCTGCGCGACCGCAAACGTGTGGAAGACCAGCTTGCCGCCGATGAGAAGTTGGCGCGGGTAACGGGCGACATCGACACGTATATCGAGTTGGCCGCTGCCGAGTCCAACCCGGGGCAGAAGGAAGAGCTTCTCAAGGATCTGAGTCGGGAACTGAACAGTGCGGACACGTTCGTCTCCGATCTTGAGACGCAAACGCTGCTTTCCGGCGAAAACGATCACCTCAACGCCATCATGACGATCAAGCCAGGCGCGGGCGGCACGGAGTCGCAAGATTGGGCCTCAATTCTTCTGCGCATGTATCTGCGATGGGCGGAGCGCAACGGTATCAAGGCGAATGTGCTGGACGAGACGCCCGGGGAAGAAGCGGGTCTCAAGAGCGCGACCGTGCAGTTCATGGGAGAAAATGCCTACGGCTTGCTGGCGGGTGAAACCGGGGTACACCGGCTTGTGCGCATCTCGCCTTTCGATCAGGCGGCGCGGCGGCACACTTCGTTCGCCTCGGTTTTCGTGATTCCGGAAGTGGACGATCGCATCGAAATCAACATCAAACCCGACGATCTGAAGCTGGACACCTTCCGCTCCGGCGGCAAGGGCGGGCAGAACGTCAACAAAGTAGAAACCGCGGTGCGCATCACGCATATCCCCACCGGCATCATCGTGGCCTGCCAGATGGAGCGCAGCCAGCACAAGAATCGTGAAATGGCCATGAAAATGTTGCGCTCCAAACTCTATGATCTTGAGCTGCAGAAGCGCCGCGACGAGTCCGACCGCCTGGACGAATCGAAGCTGGACATTTCCTTCGGTAGCCAGATTCGTTCGTACATCATGCAGCCTTACCGCTTGATCAAGGATCACCGGACAAAATTCAGCATTGGTGACGTGGATCGCGTGCTCGACGGCGACCTCGCCCCGTTCATTCGTTCTTACCTCATGGCGAAACGCACGGGAGGGAAGCTCACAGCCCAGCCCGATGATGACGCCGACGCCGCTTAACCGGACCAGATGCGCCTTCCGAATCCCGGCTTGCAAAAGTGACCTGATTTCGCAGCGTCCAGACCCGTTCCGTCTGTATGGCAAGTCAATAGGCCTTTCGACACCCCGCACGGCTGTACTATCGCCGAGGGCAATCCCTGATGCTACGTTGGCCGATGAGCCGGTGTCCTTGTGTCTAGACGGGCGGACCGGCTATTCCACACGAAGTCCGGTCAAGCTAGGGGCAGCACGTGAGTTCGCTTCGACTTCGCTTCAAGATTCTCCTGGCCCTGCTGGCGGTGTCTGCAGGCCTCACTTGCGGCACGCTTGCCGTGGTGCGCTACACGGTGGAGAACCGCGTGCGCGAGTCAGTCTGGCAGGAGCTTCAGTCGTCTGCCCGCACCTACCGGACATTTCAGGCATTGCAAGAAGAGTCCATGGTGCGCTCGGCCGAACTTCTAGCCGGCCTGCCGACCGTTCGCGCGCTGATGAGCACGCAGGACCCTTCCACGATCCGGGACGCGGCAGGAGGCATTCTCAAAGAGAGCGGCGCAGATCTTCTCGTTCTGGCGGATCGCCGGGGATTCATTTGTTCGGCGGAGTCCTCAAAGTCGCGAATCGACCCGAATGTTGCACAGTATTTGCTGAATCACACCTTCGAAAAAGGCGCGAGGCGGGACTGGTGGCTGGCGGTGGGGCGTCTCTACCAAATCGTGGCGCAGCCGGTTGAGTTCGGGCAGCACGGACAAAATACGGTCATCGGAATTCTTGTAGCCGGCCATGAGATTGACCAGAAAGCGGCGCAGCGATTCAGCAGCGTCATTGGCAGCGACGTTGTGTTCCGTACCGGCGGTTATGTGATCAGCAGCCGGCAGGATCCTTCCGAAAGGGCGGACCTGCTTTCTCTGCTGGATACTCGCGAGAATCCGTTTGAGATTCAGCTGGGTAAAGAACGATTTCTGGCGCAAACGGAGAAGCTCTACGGTAATCCGGGGTTCGATGTTTCGATCACGGTTCTGAAATCGCTCGACCAGGCCACGGCTTTTCTTTCCGGGTTAAATCGCGTGCTGATCGCGCTGGGACTCATTGCCATTCTCTCCGGCGCCCTGTTGGGTTATCTGATTTCCGATAGCATCACCAAACCTCTCGGCAGTCTGGTGCAGGGAGTTCAAGCGCTTGAAAAAGGCGATTTTCACTATTCATTGGCATCCGCGAGCAAGGACGAGGTTGGAGTGGTCGCTGGGGCCTTCGACCGCATGCGCCAGAGCCTGCGCCAGGGTCAGGAAGAGCAGAGACAACTGGAGCAGCGCCTTCGCCAGGCGCACAAGATGGAAGCTGTGGGACGGCTCGCGGGCGGGGTCGCGCACGACTTCAACAATTTGCTGACGATCATCCGCGGGCATGCGGACCTTCTTTCTGAGCGCTCCGAAACTGATGCGCAGAGAAAGAGCGTCGAGCAAATTCAGAAAGCGGCGAGCCGCGCTGTGGGCATGACGCGGCAACTGCTTGCCTTCAGCCGCATGCAAGTGCTGCAACCGCGCGTGGTGGACCTAAACGCCATCATTGCGGAGATGGGGAAGATGTTGCCACGCTTGATTGGCGAGCACATTGAATATTCATTTTCTCCGCAACCCGATCTCTTTGCTGTGCAAGCCGATCCGGGACAAATCGAACAGGTGCTGATGAATCTGGCCGTGAACGCGCGGGACGCCATGCCGGACGGAGGAAAGCTGCAAGTACGCACCGCTAACGTCGAGATCGGGCCGGAAGAAGCGGCGAAGCGTCCTTCAATGGTTCCGGGAAGCTATGTGCTGATTTCTGTTTCGGACACTGGCCACGGCATGGATGAAGTGACCAAAGTGCACATTTTCGAACCTTTCTTCACCACGAAGGAAGTCGGGAAGGGCACGGGGCTTGGACTGGCTACGGTTTACGGTATAGTCAAGCAGAGCCGGGGATTCATCTGGGTAGAGAGCAAGCCCGGGCAGGGCACCACGTTTGAAATCTTCTTCCCTCGCAGTTCCGAAGCGCCCACTTCCGTTTCCTCCGACACGCCGGCCACAGCTGTGCGACGCGGATCGGAAACGATTCTTTTGGTTGAGGACGAGGCTGGTGTTCGCGAACTCGCACACGAATTTCTGAAAGCTGCCGGCTACAAAGTTCTGGAAGCACGCGACGGTGCTGAGGCCCTGGAAGTGGCAGGCCGTTATGACGGGCCCATCGATCTCTTGCTGACGGACATGGTGATGCCGCGCATGAGCGGCAAAGAATTAATGTGCACGCTGCGGCAAACGCGACTGGGCCTGAAAGTCGTGATGATGAGCGGATATTCCGAATTCAGCGCCGATGGCAGAGGTGAAGCGGAGTTTGTCTCTCTCGCGAAGCCTTTTTCGATGTCTTCGCTGGTGGAGACACTGGACGAGGTTTTGCATCGGACGGGCGTTCCGGACAGCGCGGTGAAGGCTTAGGGGATTGCGCGAAGAGAGGCGAGTCGAAAAAAAAGAAGGGCTTGGGGAAAAATGACTCGGAGAAAGATCTCAAGGGGAGCTCTCCTGCTGTGCGGGTTTCTCGCGGCGCCGTGTGCGCGCGCGCAGAATGCAGATGCCACGCCGAATGCTGCGCAAGTGCAAATGTCCACGGATGCCGTGCGGGAACTGCTGGACACGGTCCGCGAACTGAAGGTGGAGGTAAATCAACTCAGTGCGCGGCTGGAGCAAGTTTCCGCGGCGGAAACGCAGAGCGAAGCAGAGGCCAAGCAGTTGCGCGAAGAACTGGCACTCGCCACGCAGCGCATCCAATCGTTGGAAAACCCGGGGAAGACGCCCGTCAGCACGCCTGCCGTCAGTTATCAGGCAGCTCAACAGCGTCCCGCAGAGACTCATTCGGTAACGGTTGGACTGGGCGGATCGGCCCAGGGGCAATCCATCGAAGACCAGCTTTCCCGGTTGGAAGAGAAAACCGATCTTCTTGACGCGAAGATTGCCGACCAATACCAGACCAAAGTGGAGAGCGGCGCGAAGTACCGCCTGCGGCTCTCCGGGATTTTTCTTTTGAATCTCTACGGCAACACGGGCACGGTGGACAATCAGGATTTCCCGGAGTTGGCGGGGGAGGCGGAACCCGGCGCGAGTGACCGCGCCTTTGGCGGCTCGTTGCGGCAATCGCAGATCAACCTGGAAGGATTTGGGCCCGACCTTTTCGGTGCACACACCAGCGCGGACCTGCGGATGGACTTCGCGGGGAACGTGTTGCAGGAACCAAATGGGGCGGTTCAGGGAGGGATTCGACTGCGCACCGGAGTGTTCCGAATGGATTGGACGAACACTTCGCTGATTGCCGGGCAGGACTCGCTCTTTTTCGTGCCGCTGTCTCCGTCATCCTTGGCCAGCCTGGCTGTTCCCGCGCTTTCGTACTCTGGAAATCTCTGGGGATGGACGCCCCAGATCCGCGTGGAGCATCGGGTAGCGCTCTCCCAAGATTCGCAACTCACGATTTCGGCTGGAATTCTCGATCAGATTACAGGTGACGTCCCGGAACCGGGGCAAGACCGCGATCCTTCCTGGGGTGAGCAATCGGGGCAGCCTGAATATGCGGCGCATATTGGCTGGTCGAGAAAAACTGCAAATGGAATCTTGGGCGTGGGCGTTGGCGGATTCTACGGGCGGCAATTCTGGGGATTTAGCCGGGGAGTGGATTCCTGGGCAGGCACAGTGGATTTGCGGATACCGCTCGACCGCTATTTTGAGTTCAGAGCAGCTTACTACCGGGGCCGCGGCGTGGGCGGGTTTGGCGGGGGCGTTGGGCAATCCGTGTTGTTCAACGGCGATCCGGAACTTGCGACGACGGGTGTCTATGGACTGAATTCCCAGGGCGGCTGGGCGCAACTCACGTTCAAGTCACGGCAGGATTTCAGCCTGAACGCGGCGTTCGGCCAGGACAATCCGTTTGCCTCCCAATTGCGCATGTTCCCCGTGGTTCCTTCCGAGTACGGAGAACCTTTGTTGAAAAATCAGAGCTGGTTTGTGAACGGCATCTATCAGTTCCGTTCCAATATTCTTTTCTCCCTGGAATTCCGGCGGTTTGCCACGCATGACCTGGGTCCCGAGGGGTATTTTGCGAACAGCGCAAATCTTGCGCTTGGATACTTATTCTGATGAATCGCGGACCGCGAATTCGGCTTGGGATGATGGTGCTCCCTATCGGTGTGCTTTTCCTGGCCGATGCGTCGGTGGCGCAGCAAGCTACTCTGACCGCGCGAGTGGAAATGAGTGGCGTGAAGCCGGTGAAGAAGAGCCTCAGCGAAGCCGGAGATTTATCCAATGTCGTGATTTGGCTTACACCCACCGATGGAAACGCCATCACAACCGCGGGAGAACGGAAGCGTCCCACACCCACGATTACGCAGCAAAACAAATCGTTCACCCCGCACGTGCTGGCCGTGCAGGTGGGCACGGTGGTCCTTTTTCCCAACAAGGATCGCTTCCTCCATAACATTTTTTCGTTGCATGACGGCCGGCAGTTTGATCTGGGTTTTTACGAGGCGGGTTCCGCAAAAAGCGTGCGATTTGACCGGCCGGGCGTAAGCTATCTGTTCTGCAATATCCACCCGGAGATGGCTGCCGCCGTGATTGCGGTGGATACGCCATATTTTGCGACGTCTGACGCTTCGGGGAAGATTCTCATTCAGGGCGTGGCAGAGGGAAAATACGTATTGCACGTCTGGTCTGACCGAAGTCTGCCTGAAGATTTGAAAAAGCTCGAAACGGAAGTGAACATTTCGGGCAGTTCGGGGAATTTGGGCATAATCCATTTAACTCCGAATCCGAATTTCACGACGGCACACAAGAACAAGTACGGTCAAGACTACGTCCCGCCGACGACCAGCGATTACGGCCATCCTTAAGTTCTGCCGCTGCAGATTAGCGAGGGACACGAGACTACTTGGGGATCCCCGTGGGCAAATCCGGTTCGTTCAGAAGATTCCACTGGCTATATTCAGTCACCCCTCGTGCAGGGCGAAGGGCGCGGTGCGGCGCGTTTCCCGCGGCAGATGGTCCAGTTCGTTAATGCAGATGGTGAACTCAAACTTTCGTTCGGCGGGATCATGAGGCGTTGGTGCAGAGACCTGGTAATCACGACAGGAATCACCGTTCACTTGGCGCAACACGCCGCGCTTAACGCTGCCATCTTCGATGAAGCTGTCCAGAGGCAAGGAGTTGTCCTCCCCGCTCAGCGGCCCATGTTGGCACTCTAAAATCCCTGGTGCGGGCAGGGCGATGTCCCGTGGTGAGGCAAAGCGACGATTCACACTGGAGGACCACAAGCGCATGAAGCAAGGCGTCGAATGCCGCAAGGACACCGAGGTGATTGACGAGACGCCAGGGGCTCATAAGCCCATTGAAGCCGTAATGGACGCGCAAAGCGACCTAGTCGACATCGTTCACACTTTTCGGCAAGTCGTCTGCGTGAAAGGGTAAGGCGAGAGTACGCCGTCCGAAATAAACCGCTAAATGGTTCTAGAATCAGTTCGATGGGCGAAAATAGCCGTTCGCTGCAGAGTTAAACCGTGCAAAATCAATGCGTTGATTCACGTCCGGGGGAATGGTACTCTGTTTCGGATAGAGCTTGCTTTGCCTCCGGCATGTAGGCGCTTCGGGGTGTTCCACCCCTCCCATTGAAGACTAGCGATAGAGGAGATTCGCTTTGAGCGACGGTAACATGCGCAATTTTCTGTTTACTTCCGAGTCGGTGACAGAGGGTCACCCGGACAAGATTGCCGACCAGATTTCGGATGCGGTGCTGGACGAAGTAATGCGGCAGGACCCCAAAGGGCGGGTCGCCTGCGAGACTTTGCTGACGACGGGCCTAATCGTGGTTGCGGGAGAGATTACCACCTCGGCCCACGTGAATTACGACGAGTTGGCCCGGGAAACCGTCAAGCAGATCGGCTACGACAACGCCGAATATGGATTTGATTCGAACACCTGCGCGGTGGTCTGCACTGTGAAGCGCCAGTCTCCTGACATCGCTATGGGCGTGGATACCGGCGGCGCCGGGGACCAGGGTTTGATGTTCGGGTTTGCTTGCGATGAGACCGAAGAACTCATGCCCATGCCGATTCAATTGGCCCACCGCCTCACGCAGCGCCTCTCCGAAGTCCGCAAAAGCAAGAAAGTCAATTTCCTCCGTCCCGATGGCAAGTCTCAGGTGACCGTCGAATACCGCGACGGGAAGCCCTATCGCGTGGATTGCGTGGTGATTTCGACGCAGCACAGCGATAGCGTTTCCAGCGAAGAACTCCGCAACGCCGTCACCGAGCACGTAATCAAGCCAATCATTCCCGCGCGGATGCTTGACGCGAAGACAAAGTTCCACATCAACCCGACGGGCCGATTTGTGATTGGCGGGCCCATGGGCGATGCGGGGTTGACTGGCCGCAAGATCATCGTGGATTCCTACGGCGGCTACAGCCGTCATGGCGGCGGTGCTTTCTCCGGCAAGGACCCGTCAAAGGTGGACCGCTCGGCGTGCTACATGGCACGCTACATTGCGAAGAACATTGTGGCCGCAGGGTTGGCGAAGAAGGCGGAAGTGCAGCTCGCCTACGCCATAGGCGTGGCCGAGCCGGTTTCCGTCATGGTGGACAGCTTTGGCACCGCCACGATTCCCGAAGAGAAAATCACCGAAATCGTGCGACAGAATTTCTCGTTGACGCCCAAGGCGATCATCGAGACCTTGAACCTCCGCCGGCCGGTGTATAAGCCGACCGCTGCATTTGGGCACTTTGGCCGCACGGGCGAGGGTTTCACTTGGGAAAAGACCGACCGCGCTGAAGCGTTGCGCAAGGCCTCGGGAATCGGAGCCCCGGCAGAAGTGGTTGCACGCCGTTAATTTCGCGCGCCCGGCATTTAACATCAAATTTCCTTCTTTACGGCAGGGGAGTCCTCCTTGGCCGCAGGGAGTGTCCGGATACGAAAGTTACCCCGCAGACGCAAATCTAAATCGCAAGGAGTCCTGGAATGACTACGGCTGAACTCAAAAAGGGTGATGTGAAGGATATGGCGCTGGCCGATGCGGGCAAGCGCAAGATCGAGTGGGCGGCGCAGCAGATGCCGGTGCTGCAGTCCATCCGCAAGCGCTTCATCAAGGAGCAGCCGCTGAAAGGCCTGCGCATTTCCGCGTGCCTACACGTTACCAGCGAGACCGCCAACCTGATGATCGCGTTGCGTGACGGCGGCGCCGATGCGGTGCTCTGCGCCTCGAACCCGCTTTCCACGCAGGATGAAGTGGCGGCTTCTTTGAACCGCGACTACGGCATTCCCACTTATGCCATCAAGGGCGAGGATAACGAGACTTATTATCAGCACATGAAGTCGGCGTTGGAACACAAGCCGCAGTTCACCATGGACGACGGCTGCGACCTGGTCACCATGTTGCTCACCAAGCGCCAGGATCTGGTCGGCAACGTCATCGCGGGCACCGAAGAGACCACCACAGGTGTGATTCGTCTCCGTGCCATGGCCAAGGATGGCACGCTGAAGTATCCGATCATCGCCGTGAACGACGCGATGACCAAGCACTTCTTTGACAATCGCTACGGCACGGGCCAGTCCACGCTAGACGGTGTGATTCGCGCGACGAACGTACTGATCGCAGGCTTGAAAGTCGTCATCGCCGGCTACGGCTGGTGCGGACGCGGCGCCGCGATGCGCGCCAAGGGCCTCGGGGCCGACGTGATCGTCACCGAAATTGATCCGGTCAAGGGCATTGAAGCCGTGATGGATGGCTTCCGCGTGATGCCGATGGCCGATGCCGCGAAGGAAGGCGATGTTTTCATCACCGTGACCGGAAACAAGAACGTGATCCGCCGCGAGCATTTCGAAGCGATGAAGAGCGGCGCGATTGTTTGCAACTCCGGCCACTTCAACGTGGAAATCGAAATTCCTTCGCTGGAAGCGCTTTCCACCAGCAAGAAGGAAGTTCGCCCGCTAGTGGACGAATTCCAGCTGAAGGATGGCCGCAAAATTTATCTGATTGCCGAAGGCCGTCTGGTGAACCTGGCCACTGCCGAAGGCCATCCGGCTTCCGTAATGGACATGAGCTTTGCAAACCAGTCGCTGGCTGCGGAATACCTGGCGAAGCACCACAAGGAACTGAAGCCGAATGTTTACGTGGTGCCGGAGCATCTGGATCGCGAGATTGCCCGCCTGAAGCTTGAATCCATGGGCCATCGCCTCGACAAGCTGACCGCCGAGCAGGAGCAGTATCTCGCCTCCTGGCAAGAAGGCACGTAAGCTCTTACGTGTCGCAATTCAGGTTTTGGACTACGGCGAGGGAGATGTATGTCCCACATCGTACTTCTCGGCGATTCTATTTTCGATAACCGCGCGTACACTGAGGGAGGCCCCGAGGTTATTTCGCAGGTGCGAGACCTCCTTCCGGAAGGCTGGCACGCCACTTTGCTGGCGGTCGATGGTTCGACCACAGAGGATGTGCCCTCTCAGGTTGCACGGATCCCGACGGACGCCACGCATCTGGTCCTCAGTGCCGGTGGCAACGACGCCATCATGAACTCCGACGTGTTGCTGAAACCATTTGATTCAGCTGCAAGCGCCCTTGCAAAACTGGCCGAGATTTCGGAAGAGTTCGAGAAAAAATATCGCGCGGCAATTGCTGCGTGCCGGAAGACTCGACTGCCACTGACGATCTGTACCATCTACAACGGAAACTTCCCGGATCCGGTTTACCAACGTCTGGCATCGACCGCCCTCATGGTTTTCAACGATGTCATCTTGCGAGTTGGGTTTGAACTGGGCCTGACCGTCATCGACTTGCGGCTCATTTGTTGTTCAGCTGAGGATTACGCTAACCCGATTGAGCCTTCCTCAAAAGGTGGGGCTAAAATCGCACGGTGTATCGTAGCATCGATCAAGCAAGACGGTCATAACCGTGCCATGGTCACGGCGGGTTAAATCATGTGGGACTATTGCGGACATTCCCTTGATGTGGCGTGGCGGCGCGGGGCGACATATGCCGACGTGCGCGTGATGTATCACCGCCAGCGCGACCTGACCACGAAGAGCGGGGAAGTGGGCACGCTCGACCAGAGCGAATCGATCGGCTTAGGGATTCGGGTTGTGGTGAATGGCGCGTGGGGTTTTGCGGCAACGGATCAATTAACGCGCGATGGCGTGGCTGCCTGCGCCGCGCAGGCGGTGGCCATCGCCAAGGCTTCCGCGCTCGCCAAGAAAGAAGACGTGCAGTTGGCGTCCGAAGGCGTTTACGTGGATAGCTGGCAGGGGCCTTGCCAGAAGGATCCTTTCGAAATTCCGCTCGAGGCCCAGCTCGATCTTCTCTTAAAGGCCGACGCGGCCATGCGCGGCGTCAAAGGCGTCACGCTCTCCGAAACCGACATGCAGTTCCGGAAAATCGATTCCTGGTTCGCCTCCAGCTCCGGCTCGAAAATTCATCAAAGCCGGGTGCATTCGGGTTGCGGTATCGTCGCCACGTCGTTCAAGGGCGATGCCATCCAGAAGCGGTCGTACCCGAACAGTTTCGGTGGCCAGCATATCCTCGGCGGCTATGAGCTGATCGAAGCGATGGAACTTCTGAAGCACGCACCGCAAATTGCCGAAGAGGCAGTCGCTCTGCATTCCGCCGCGCAATGTCCGGAGACGCGCACGACGCTGATTCTTGGCGGAAGTCAACTCGGCCTGCAGATTCACGAATCCATCGGCCATCCAATCGAATTGGACCGCGTTCTCGGCCAGGAAGCCAATTTCGCGGGCACGAGTTTTCTCACGTTGGATAAGCTGAATAACCTGCGTTATGCGTCATCTATCGTCAACGTGGTTGCCGACGCACGAATCGCTCACGGACCGGGACTGGGCACTTTCGCTTACGACGACGAAGGTGTCCCCGCGCAGTGTATTGACGTCATTAAAGACGGCGAGTTCCGGGGCTATCTTTCCAGCCGCGAAACCGCGCATTTAATCGGACTGAACCGCTCCGGCGGCACCATGCGCACGGAGGGTTGGAATCGCCTCCCCATGATTCGCATGACCAACGTGAGCCTGCTGCCAGGTTCGTGGACACCGGAACTTCTGATTGCCGACACCGACGATGGCCTTTACATGGACACGAACCGCTCCTGGTCCATCGATGACAGGCGCTATCAGTTTCAGTTTTCGACGGAAATTGCCTGGGAGATCAAAGGCGGCAAAAAGGCCCGTATGCTGAAAAATCCAAGCTACAGCGGCATCACCACGGAATTCTGGAATTCCTGCGACGCCATCTGCAACGCCGACCATTGGGTGCTGTGGGGCACGCCAAACTGCGGCAAGGGCCAACCGATGCAGACGATGGGCACCGGTCACGGAGCGTCGCCGGCGCGTTTTCGCAACGTCAGAGTCGGGACGGCGTTTTCCAACGAATGAGCCCGACAAGGAAAACCCGCCCTGTTTCGAATCGCCGAGGCGCAACGAGCGAAGCGCAGCCTCGGCCGGAACGCGAATTGCGTGCGATCACCGACAATTTTTTCCGGATTGCAAAATCGCTTGGGCTGCGCGAAGTGGAAGTGCACGTTGATGAGGTGATCGAGGCCCTCACGCGGTTTGCCAATAACACCATCCACCAGCACGTCGCCGAGCATGGCCTGAACGTCTCGTTGCGCGTTATCGTGGATGGCCGCACAGCGCGCGTAACGACGAATCGGATCGAGGAAGATGCCCTCCGCGCCGGGCTGGAATCGGCGGCTTCGCTGGCCTCCAGCCAGCCCAAGGACCCCGGTCTCTTACCCCTGCCCGGCAAGCAGAAGTATCGCTCCGTGCGGCGTTTTTCTCCGCCTACCGCGGCGCTGTCCGCGGAGACGCGTGCCCGTGCGGTGAAAAACGCATGCGCCTTGGCGGAAAGCAAAGGGCAAACGGCCGCAGGAATTTTCTCTAGTGGTCAGAGCCAGTCCGTCCTTGCGAATTCCCGCGGACTCTTTGCGGCCTATCGCCAGACGCAAGCGGAATTTTCGATCACGATGCAGCAGGGATCGGCCACCAGTTGGGCCAAGGCCAACGCGGCCGACTTCCGCGCCTTTGATCCTCTGGGACTCGCGAAGATCGCCAGCGAAAAGGCCGCGCACGCTGCGAATCCCATGGAACTTGCGCCCGGCCGCTACACAGTCATTCTTGAACCCGCGGCCGTTCTCGATCTCGTGGGGTTTCTCTTCTACGATTTTGCCGCCACGGCGGTGCACGACCAGCGTTCGTGTTTTTCCGGCCGCCTTGGGAAACTGCTGTTTGGCCAAAACATCACGATTTCGGATGACGTCTACCATCCGGAGCAACTCGGCGCCCCCTACGATGGCGAAGGCATTCCGCGGCAGCGGGTCGTGCTGGTCGAAGAAGGCGTCCCTCGCAATCTGGTCTATTCGCGCCGCTCGGCAAAGCAAGCCGGCAAACGCGCGACCGGGCACGGCTTTGCTTTGCCAAACGAACACGGCGAAGCGCCGATGAATCTGGTGGTCGGAGGTGGAAAAACTTCGATCCCGGAAATGATTGCTGGCACAGATCGCGGCTTGCTGGTCACCCGCCTCTGGTACATCCGCGAAGTCGACCCCTACGAGAAGATCATGACCGGTATGACGCGCGATGGGCTGTTCCTCGTGGAAAATGGAAAAGTGACACAGCCCGTGCGGAATTTTCGATTCAATCAATCGATATTGGAAATGTTACGGAATGTTGAATGCCTTGGGCCCTCCCACCGCGCTACAGCCGAGGAGTCCTTCGAAATGGTGGTTCCACCAATGAAAATCAGGGATTTTCACTTCAGCGAAGTCACGAAGTTTTAAGCGACTTGTCCGCCGGGCCGCCCCGTATTTCCAAATACATGCCATGAAAATTCTGCATTGTACTTGCTGGCTGGCGGCCTCTATTACCCTGATATGTGTAGTTGTCGGCGCCAGCCAAACTGGGGACACCCGGACCACGATGCGTGTGGGACGGGGTTTGTCGCGCGTCTCGGCGGCCCGCCCACACATGAAATTCTCGAGATTTCGCTGCAAGCCCTCGAACGCCTCTCGCATCGAGGCGGAGTAGACGCTGACGGCACCAGCGGCGACGGTGCCGGCATCCTGAGCAGCCTTCCAAGCGCTTTTCTTCGCGCACGTGCGGCGGAACAGCAAATTTCCCTTGGCGAGCTTTTTGGCGCGGGCGTGCTCTTCGTGCCGCACACGCGCGTGGCCGACGCGCAGCACGCGGTCGGAGATGCCATTGACCGAAGCAAGCTGAGGCTAGCCGGCTGGCGAAAGGTTCCTGTCAATCCAAACGCCTTGGGCCAGCGTGCTTTTGAAAGCATGCCGGACATTTGGCAGTTTTTCGTCGAACCCGCGCCGGTGATGTCGCCCGCCCGGGACGCGGAAGCGAAATTCGAGCACAGTCTGGCGTTGCTTCGCAAACGCGCGGAAGCGCTGTTGCCGGAGCGATGTTACATTGCATCTCTTTCTTCGCGCACGATCGTCTACAAAGGGTTGTTGACGCCGTGGCAGTTTCCGCACTTCTACGAGGACTTGCGCAGCCCCGACTTTGCTGCCCATTTCGCGATTTTTCATCAGCGGTATTCGACCAACACGGAACCTTCCTGGCAACTGGCACAGCCGTTCCGCTATGTTGCGCACAATGGCGAGATCAACACGATCGTGAGCAACCGCCGCTGGCTGCGCGCGCGAGAACGAGAGGTCCGCAAGAGGATCGGCGTTGGCCAGTGGTTTCGTTTGCTGGAAGAATATGTCAGCGATTCCGCCAGTTTCGACAACGCGCTGGAACTGAAGCTTCTGGAGGGAAAATCCGTCGACACGGCGATGCTGGCGCTGGTCCCGCCGGCTTTTACGGAAGATCCGTTTCTTTCTTCCGACGTTCGCCGCACGCTCGAAGTACTGTCCCGCGAAGGGGAGCCCTGGGATGGGCCCGCGGCACTGGTGTTCAGCGACGGCTTGTCGGTCGGGGTGAAGCTCGATCGCAATGGGCTGCGTCCCATGCGGTATCTGGTTACCCACGATGGCTTGGTGATTGCCGGCAGCGAAACCGGCTTGGTGGACCTGGAAGAATCGCGCATTGCCGAGCGCCATCGCCTGGGCCCTGGCGAAATGATCTTGGCCACGCCAAAATCGGGAGCGTTCCTGCGTTGGCGGGAACTGCTCAAGAGCGTGACCGAGCAGATTCATCGCAAAGGCCACGCGGTGCCTTCCATGTTGCGGCTGGCGGCCGATGCCCCGCGCACTCCGGTCCAGGAACCGCGCCGCCTTGCGGGCGCCTCCGGCTGGACTGATGACCAATACAAAATCCTATTCAAGCCCATGCTCAGCGGAAAAGAAGCCGACTGGAGCATGGGGGACGACGCGCCACCGGCGTTTCTCTCCTCGCTCCCGCGGCCGCTCTGGGACTACTGCAAGCAGCGCTTTGCGCAGGTCACGAACCCGCCAATCGATCCGCTGCGCGAAGCTCACGTAATGTCATTGGAGGTGCCGCTCGGCAAGTCGCATTGTTTGCCGGGTCCCGTTCTTAGTGCCGCTGAGCTTGCGGCGCTATGTGCAGCGGTCCCTGCGCTGCAGATTGTGGATACAAGCTTTCCTGCCAACAATGGAGTCTCGGGAGCTCGCCGCTGTTTGACTCAGTGCTTAGCTACCCCTCTGAGTAGTGGCACGCGCCCGGGGCTCCTCCTCCTCACCGACCGCAATGTGTGTCGAAGGCAGGCGAGCTTGCCGGTGCTGCTGGCTGCGGCCAAACTGTGGAAGAGTGCGGTGAAGCTGGGCTTCGCCGACGTGCCCTTGATCGTGGAGAGCGCACAGATTTTCGAGACGCATCACGTGGCGATGCTACTGGCGGCAGGCGCCAGCGCCGTCGTTCCGTATCTTGCCGAGGAATTTGCGGAGAGCGAAGAGCCGGAAGGGTTCAAGAAAGTTCGTGCGGCAATCTACGGCGGCTTGCGGAAGGTTCTGGCGCGTATGGGAATCTCCACGCTGGCGAGCTATCGCAACAGCCACCTGTTTGAGGTGCTGGGCCTCGACGAAGATATTTGCCACGAGTACTTCGAGGATGCCGGCCGATATCCCGGGACGAAATCCCTCAATCAGCTGCTGCAGGACTATCTTAAGATGCACAGCACCGCTTATTCTGCGGTGGCTGAGGAGCTTCCTGACTTTGGCCTCTACCGCTTCCGAAAGGGTGGCGAGCTCCACGCGAATTCTCCGGAATTTGTCCGCCGCCTGCATGCGCATGTGCGCAAGCCACAACCGGAAAGTTATGCGGCAGTCGAGCAACTCAGCAATGCTTCGGGCACGATCTTCCTGCGGGATCAATTGGAGATGGTGCGGGAGCAGGCCGTGCCGCTCGACGAAGTGGAGTCGGTGGATTCGATCCTGAAGCGCTTCAGCACGCAGGCGATGTCCCTTGGTTCTTTGAGCCCGGAAGCGCACAAGACTCTCACGCTGGCAATGAATGAGTTGGGCGGCCGCAGCAATACCGGCGAAGGCGGCGAAGATCCCGATTTGTATGCCATTCCCGGTGCGTCCTGCAAGGTCAAGCAAGTTGCGTCAGGGCGCTTTGGTGTTACCGCGGAATACTTGGTTCGGGCCGAAGAACTCGAGATCAAAATGGCGCAGGGCTCCAAGCCCGGCGAAGGCGGACAACTTCCTGCCCGCAAGGTCACCGAATATATCGCACGGATTCGTCACGCAACGCCCGGCACTCCGCTGATCTCTCCGCCTCCGCATCACGATATTTACAGTATTGAAGATCTGGCGCAGCTCATTCATGACCTGCACGCCGTCAATCCGCAAGCCCGGATTGGAGTGAAACTGGTGTCCGGAACGGGCATCGGCGTCATCGCCGCGGGCGTCGCCAAAGCCGGCGCGAATGTCATTACCATCAGTGGTCATAACGGAGGCACTGGCTCGTCACCATTGACTTCGATCAAAAATACCGGGCTGCCTTGGGAGATCGGCTTGCGCGATACCCACGAAACCCTGCTGCGTGCCGGCTTGCGTTCTCGCGTTTCCTTGCGCGTGGATGGCGGCATGCGCTTTGCCCGCGACATTTTGATTGGCGCGATTCTCGGCGCGGACGAATTCGGATTCGGCACTTCGGCTCTTGTGGCCATCGGCTGTGTTATGGCCCGGCAGTGCCACCTGAATACCTGCCCGGTCGGCATCGCCACGCAGGACGAAACGCTGCGACTTCGTTTTAATGGCAAGCCGGAGATGGTTGTCAATTATTTCCGTTCACTTGCGAAGGAGATCCGCCGCGAGATGGCTGAGCTCGGCGTGCGCTCACTGACCGAGCTTCGTGGCTGGTATGATCGGCTGGAAACCAAATCCGGCCTTGACGCGCTGCTCGCGATTCCCGTCTCGAATTCCGCGCGCGTCGTCCCGCTGCAGACGCCTGTTCCGGAAACCAGCGGGGCGGAAGTCGAAGAACTCTTCCAGCAGCCCAAGTCGCCGAGCACCAGTCCAGCGGTCATCTACAATTTCCATCGCAGCATTGGCAGCCACTTGAGTGGCGAGCATATGCGCGAATGCCTGCGGAATCCCGCGACTGCTCCCGCAGCGCACGCATTTCGAGGCGCGGCCGGGCAAAGCTTCGGCGCGTTTCTCTCCGGGGGCCTCGCATTGAATTTGTATGGCGAAGCGAACGACTATGTGGGCAAGGGCCTTTCCGGGGGCATTATCGTCATCCATGCTGGAAGCAATGCCTCCAAGCGGGGCGACGTGCTCGCCGGCAACACCGTGCTTTATGGGGCTACTTCGGGCCAGCTTTTCATCGCCGGGCAGGTGGGCGAGCGATTCGCAGTACGCAACAGCGGCGCAATCGCGGTTGTCGAAGGGGTCGGGCAGCACGGCTGCGAATACATGACCGGCGGAATCGCGGCGATTCTCGGTCCAGCCGGATTGAATTTCGGTTCAGGAATGACGGGGGGACTCGCCTATCTGCTGCGCAGCGAGATGGAAAACGTGCTCAATGCCGAGTTTGTGCAGGCACGCGAATTGGAAGGACAGGAAGAGGCCTCGCTGCGCACGTTGATTCAGCGGCATTATCAGCGCACGGGAAGCCCGCGCGCGGCCCGCATCCTGCGGCAGCCATTACTGCACAATTTTGTGCGCATTCAACCGATTCACCTCCAGGAATCAGTAGAAGGCGTCTGGCGGGCGTTTCCGGTGGCGGAACCAATTCCCGTGGGCGTTCCCGCAATAGGCCTGTCGCCGGTTCCGGACGCGGCCGCCTCGCACTATGCCTGAAGAAACCGGCTTCATCATTTTCTAATGTAGAATCCGCTATACTGACCCCAAGAGAGTGGAGGCTATGGATTTCGATCAACTGACTACCTTTGTGCAGGTTGCGAAGTTGAAAAGTTTTTCAAAGGCGGGACAAAAGGTGTTCCGCTCGCAGTCCGCAGTCAGCGCGCAGATTCGGCAATTGGAACAGGCTTACAAGGCAAAACTCCTCGATCGCTCCGCGAAATCCGTCGAATTGACGCCAGCCGGAGAAGTTTTGTTCGAATATGCCGAGCGGCTATTGCGCCTGCGCGACGAATCCATGCAGATCGTCGCCGATCGTGGGAGCGTGGTCCAAGGCCCCGTGACGTTTGGCGCGAACGAGGCAACCTGCCTCTATCTGCTGCCCGACATCCTGGCCGAATTCAAGCGACGGTATCCGCTGGTGCACATCAGCATCTATCGGAATTTCAGTCACAAAATCCTGCAGCGGTTAGAGGAAGGATCGCTGGATCTCGGCATCGTTACTTTGCCACTGAAATCACCGAACCTGAAGGTGCACGTGATCAATCGCGACCGTTTGCGGTTCATGGTGAGCAGCAAGAATCCGCTGGCGCAGCGGACCCACGTCACACTGGAAGAAATTGCCTCGGCGCCTCTGATCTTTCCAAAGACTGGTTATACGCGCCAGGTCCTCGACAAGCTCTTTCGGCCACACCGTTCGCGGCTACAAGTCGCCATGGAGCTTCCGAGCATCGGGATGATCAAGACGTTTGTCGCGGCCGACGTGGGCATTTCCATCATCAGCGAAAGCTTTGCGCGCGATCAGGTGAAGAGCGGGGAAGTGAAGTTGCTGAACGTTGAGGGGGTGGACCTGTGGCGGGAATTGGCGCTGGTCTATCGGCGGGATCGTAGCTTGCCGCGCGCGGTGCAGTCGCTGATCAACATGATCCGCGAGAGCCGCAAATCGCTCGAAGCCCACGCATAGGGCTAAGTAGCACGGGCTTAAGGCGGTATTCTGTTCGAAAAGAGTAATCCGCGTTTATTTCTGATTGAAATTCAGGCTGGCGATGGCGCGTGTGATGACGTTTTCCTGAATCTGGATCAGATCTGTGTCCGCGTAAGTCATTCCAAGCACGGTGAAAATTTCTTCGTTGCGGCCAACTACAGCAAGCGTGCCGGACCAATCGTGCCCGTCGGCCATCCCACGATAATGGTATTCCACCGCCGGCTGGCCACCGACGATGGTTTTCCGCTGCGAGATCAGCCGGTAATTGTCATAGACTTCACTCAATTTCTTCTCTACCGCTTGGGCCGCCGGTTCCAGGGCCGTTCTTGATTTTTCATACCCGACGACGAGTAGCGTGGATTCGTTGTTGGTGCCCATCGCGACGATGGCATTCGGCAAGGTTTGTCCCGCTTCCGGAATGATCTCCCAACTGGGTGCTTTGTACATGCGGAAGGCATATTCGTGGTTGATGTATAGATTTCCATGAACTTCTTCCTTGATTGGCGGCGGTTCGACCTTGGGCGGTGGCGGCGGCGCTGTAGAAGCTGCGAGGGCCGCTTTGGGCGTGGCGCTAACGGCCTTGATCGGAGGTGGAGTGGCGTCGCTCTTGGCTGCCGTCAGCGGAATCTCCGGCCGTGCTGCCGCGTTACTGAGGACGGCTGCTGTCTTCGCCTGCTTTGTGGTTTCGACCGCGGGAGTTACGGATTCGCTAGCAGAGATCTTGTTTGCGGCTGGCTCGGGTTTTGAAGCCGGTTTCGCCGCTGTTTTTGCGTCGGTCGAGTCCGCTGGCGTGTCTGGAATGATGGCCGCGATCTTGTCTTTTTCCACCAGTACATAGCCGAAATCCGTTTTCACCTTAAACATGTTGTCTTCGTAGGCGACGATGACGCCGTGCAGCTTCTTTCCGTCTTTCAGGCGAATTTCGTCTGCGCGCGCGCTGGGGAGGAATGCGGCAGCCGCCAGCAATGCGGCAAGGCCCAGGATGGCTTGGGGACACCTGGCAGTGTTCATGGGATGAGTATGTGCCTGCCGGTGTAGGCCTGCAAGGCTCACCCGGGTGGTGGTGTCCGGCGTGCTAACTCCGCCAGCAGGGCAGCGATACGGGGAATTACCCGATCGAGGTCGGCCAGGGCGCTTGCGAGGCGTCCCCGCATGGGTTCAGGCAGGCGCGCATGATTTTGCTGCAGCGCCAGCGCCTCCGCCAGGATGCGTAGCTCTTTGCGATGGCGTGGATTGAGATGTTCCCAAAAGCGGCGCTTGCCGCTCCGGTTGTGGCCCAGCCAACTTTCGCCACTTTCGGCCAGTTGCCCGCTTTGCGGTTCCGAAGGCCGTTCGGTTTTCTGTGGTTTGCGGATCATGAAGTAAATGAGGTGCTCCGTTCCTACTTCAGGTTCTCCAGTTTCTCCCCATTGATATGCTCGCCTTCCATCACCGTGCCGGTCACGCGCATGGCGCGCGTCTCGTAGACCAAGCCGCCGTATTTGTCGTAGACGTCGGGGAAGAGAATCACTTCAAACATGCCGCGCTGATCCTCCAGCGTCACGAACATCATGTTGCGGTAATTCTTTGTGCCCACGTGACGGTAGGTGACCACCCAGCCGCACAATGTCACGCGCTTTCCATGCAGGGCGGGTAGTTCGTCGCTCCAGGTTTCATCGTTGCGCGGCAAGAAATCCAGCGGATGTCCGCTCACGCACACTTCCAGAATCTCCCGCTCATAGCGCAACTTCTGCTCACGCGTGTAATCCGGCGCTTCGATTTCCCGAAGCGTCTCTCCCATTGCATCGTCGTTTTCCATCTCCACAAACAGCACGCCTGTAACCGTAACGGGAGAACTGGCGAGTGGCGAGTGGCGAGTGGCGAGCGAAGAATGCGATGAGGTAGAGGGTGTAAAAGACAAGGGCGAACGCGCTTGCTGCTTCGCGGGCTCTTCTTTTCCTTTTACTCCCTTTATTTCCTTAACCTCCTTTACCTTCTTTCGTTTGATCTGCAGCAAATTCCAGTGCCACAACGTCGCAGACCGCGTCATGCCGGAGACATCGTCAAACGCACCGCACTTGATCAACGCCTCGATCTCGCCGCGTTCCGCCGGCACGCGGGACAGGAAATCTTCCAAAGAGCGAAACTCGCCCTGTGCGTCCCGTTCGCGCACTATCGCCATAATCGTTTCCACGCGCAGTCCTTTCACCTGCATCAGCCCCACGCGCAGTGCTTTCCGGCCATCCGCGTCGTTCTCCGCCGTGTATTCCATTCGTGATCGGTTCACCGACGGGAGGCGCGCTTCGATTCCCCAGCGCTTTGCCTCTTCGACGTACGCCGAAACGTGGTAAAACCCTGCGCCTGCACTGCACATTGCCGCCAGAAATTCCGCGGTGTGATGCGTCTTCAGATAGGTCATGCGGTAGGAAATATCCGCATACGTCGCCGCGTGCGCTTTGCAGAAACCAAAGCCCGCGAATTTTTCCACCATCATCCAGGTCTCTTCGCGCTCCGCGCCTTGCAGGCCCATGCACTCAGCGGCCTTCAGAAATTTGCCGCGCAGGCGTTCGCGCTCACGTTGGCCAGACAATTTTGCCGCTGACCGCCGCACCAGGTCCGCTTCCGCCAACGACATGCTTCCCACGGCCTGCGCGATCTGCATTACCTGCTCCTGATAAATGCAGATGCCGAGGGTGTCGCCCAGAATGTTCTTCAGCGATTCGTGTGGATAGACGACTGGTTCCTTGCCGCGCAGGCGCTTCAGAAAAAGCTCTTTCGAGCCGTACTCTGCCGCTCCCGGCCGGATCAGCGCCAGCGCCGCCGCCACTTCATCCAGCGTGCGTGCTTTCATGGTACGCAGGAGGCCGCGCATTCCCGGTGACTCGATTTGAAAAACGCCCAGCGTTTTTCCCGTGGAAATCACGCCACACGCCGCCGGATCGTTTTCCGGAATGGCTGCGAAATCGATCGTGCGGGCCTTTGGGCAGGGAGTAACACCGTCAGCGGCAACCCCTCCGCCAACTTCCTTTCCTTCCTGCTTCTCAATATTGTCAAGCGCCAGCGACATCGTCGTCAGCCCACGCTGGCCGAGCAGATCCATCTTGATCAGGCCCAGCGCTTCAATCGCATTCATGTCGTATTGCGTGACCACGATGCCTTTCGTTGCGCGCTCAAGCGGCACCAGATGTGTCAGTGGGCGCGCGGAAATCACGGTGCCGCAAGGATGAATGCCCAGATGGCGCGGGGCGTCGTCCAGGCGCAATGCTACCTGCAGAATTGTTTTCCACGGTTCGTCGTCCACCGGCAACGTGCGGCCTTCCGGCAAATGTCTGATGGCTTCCAGGATTTCGCGCACCGGGCGGTGCGGCAGGCACTTCGTGAAGTGGTTCACTTCGCCGGGAGGCACACCAAACACTTTGGCGATTTCGCGCACGGCCAGCCGCGCATGCATGGTGATGAAGCTGCCGATCATGGCGACGTGTTCCGCACCCCAGCGCCCGTAGACATAGTCGAGCAGTTCATCGCGTCGCGCCCCGCAAATATCGATGTCAATGTCCGGGCAATCGCCGCGCTGCACGTTTAGAAAACGCTCAAAATAAAGTCCCCAGCGTAGCGGGCACACGCAGGAAATGCCCAGGCAGTAGGTGACCATGGAACTTGCCGCCGAGCCGCGCGCCACCGCCGGAATGCCGCGCCGCCGGGCTTCTTCGACGATGTCCCACACCAGCAGGAAATATGGTGCCAGGTGTAACTTTTCGATCACTTCCAGTTCGTGCGTCAGGCGCGAAAGGACTTCCGGGCGCAGCGGGCGGTAACGCTTGCGCGCGCCTTCGAAGCTGAGCTTCCACAAATAGGAAAACGCCGATTCGCCTTCCGGCACCGGAAACTCCGGGAAAATTGTCTTGCCCAGCTTGAGTTCCAGGTTGCAGCGGTCGGCGATCTCCAGCGTTGCGCGCAGGAGTTCCGGATGATCCGGGAACAGTCGCTGCATTTCGGCGGCGGGCTTGAACCACGCTTCCGGAGTGGTGATTTCCGGCGGCGCCACGGTGGTCAGCAATCCTCCCGTGCGGACAGCGTTCACCGCGCGATGGTGCAGATGCTCTTCCGGCTTCAGGAAGTGCACATTGTTCGTCGCAACGAGAGGAATCCCCAACTCCTGGCCAAGCTTCTGCGCCTCTCGCAACACTCGTCCATCTCCCGGGGAAAGATGCTGCACCTCGATGTAGAGGCGGTCAGTGAAAATGTCCTTTAGGGTTTGCAGATGACTGGTGACTCGCGACTGGTGGTTCTTGGCTGTCGGCTGCCGATTAGTGCCTGATATTTGACGCAAAATCTCCGTCGCCGGAAACAACGCGATCACACCGGTACTGTGCGCCGCCAACTCTTCCAGCGTCACTGGCCGTCCCGCATCCTCTGCAAATGTCTCCTGCCCCGGTCGCAACACTCCCAAATGCCGCAGCGTCGTCAACTGGCACAAGTTGCTGTACCCTGCCGCATCCTCCGCCAACAGCCCCATCCCCAAATTTGGATGACTACACCCCTTGCTCTTCTCTTTCCGGAAGTCACTGCTCGTCACTTGCCACTCGCCACTTTTTTCTATTTCCAGTACTACTCCAACAATCGGCTTCACTTTTGTCTGCTTTGCGGCTTGGTAAAACGGAATGGCCGCGTACATCCCATTGGTGTCAGTGAGCGCCACAGCGGCCATCTTCTGCTCCACCGCCGCGGCGATGATTTCTTCGGGAGGGTTCACTCCCCGCAAGAACGAGTAATGGCTGTGACAATGCAAATGCACGAACATAGGACGACCTGTAACAGCGACCGGCAGGGAGTCGATCGGAGAATGGAATTTACGGTAGAGGGAAGGGAGGTAAAAACGTATGACTAGACAACAATCGGCAATGACTTACCTAGCCCAAGGAGAGGTTTCATCGGATTCTGCTGCTTCATTTCAGCATACCTCTCTTTTACAATGGCGTCCTGCTCTCCCAGCAAGCAGTGGCAGCCATCAAATTTCATTCCCAGCGCTTTCCAGAGGGCCTTGTCTTCCTTGCAGAGGGCAGGCTTGATGTTTCCTTTTAGGCTGCCGACGGCGAATCGGAACATTTCAACCTGTTTGGCAAAAGGGATGCGGTATTTAAACCCGGAAGGATCTTTTTCTTCGGTTAAATATTCAAAAATACTTTCGTCACGCCCATTCGCTTTGGACGCATTCTTTAATCCGTTGTAGGACGTCGCGCGTAGCGCGCCGAGCGTAACCATCTCTGGCGATAGATCGTTGATCTTTCGAATTGCCTCGCCATAACCCTTTTTCCAATCAGGGTAGGGAATCATGGGGTCGAGACGAAAACGCACCGGCCAGCCAGCCTTTTTCATCTGCTTTGCGGCAGCAAATCGCGCCGAGGGCAACGGCGCGCCATGTTCCCATTTTGCGGCTACTTCCTCCGCATTCACCGACCAGGAGAAAACCACTTGCGGTGTCGCCTTGAACTCCAACGCATGCTGAATCTGCGTGGACTTGGTCAGGAAAATGAGCCGGTGCCGTTTCTGTGCAGCAAACAAAGGAATGATGTGGTGCGTGAAGGGTTTCCCGGTGGTTTTCTTGTAAGCCGAATCAAAAACCAATCCATCCTGGAGTTCGCCGGCGATCATCATTTTGGGCAAAGGATCGGCGAGCCACTTCTCGATTTCTTCGACCATGTCATCCACGTTGGTGTAAACGAGTCCATAAAGCTCTTCCGGCCGGAACCGGAACCACGGCACCGTCTGCAGAAAGCAGTACGAGCAGCGGTAAGGGCAGCCTCCGGCCACCACCAGTTGCCAGAATCGGAAGCACACAATCTGCGACTCTTCTCCTGGCCCGCCAAACTGCCGGATAAAATTCGAACCTCTGTTCTTAGTTAGCATTAAATCCCCGGCAATCTGCGTTGCCCATGTGGGTTAATGAGAATAATCTTGTGCCAAAACTCAGTTCCTTTTGGGTGTTTACTTGCAAACAACAAATAATAAAGCAACGCATCTCTGTCCGTTTTGATGGGTATCCGATCACTGTCAAATGCAAGATAGCCCAGTTGTTGAAGATTTTCCAAATATTCCTTAGCTATGGATCGATATATTTCTGATTTGTGTTGTTGTTTGAAATGCCGCTTCCACCTGTCACTCCCCATGAAAGAAGTCAGCGCGTTTTCGTCTGTTGTGGTGTACTGATGTAAATTCATACGAATCCCCATGCCTTCGTGGAAGTTAATGATCAGATCAATTTTGCGTCCTGCGGTTAATTTCCTGATGGTTTCAAATGGCAACGGTAAAATGCCCGTGGGATCGACAAAAGCAACTCCTAGGTTTGAGGAAGGTAAAGACCCAATTTTTTCAATTTCCTTATTGCAGTCGCCTGGCACAAATTCGATATTCTTTAGTTTCTCGGGGGGGCGATCTTTAATGCGAGTCTTGAGAGCTTTGAAGTAAGAGGGGTCAGACTCAAAGAAAAAATACTTTGCAAAATTAAATTTCAGGGTTATTAGAGGAGAGCCATCGAATTCTTCTTTTGTCTCAGATATTATGCAGCGTCCGGGCTCTGTAAAAAGATCGATATAGTAGAGCTTGCCGTTCCACTTTTTGTGCATTCCAACGGAGAAAATATCGAGGTAATGCTCTAGATAATAGAGCTTCTCCTTTGCCCATATGCCGCTGTCGCGGGCTGGTAACCCGTCGCTGCCAAGCAAGTTAGCCATTGGTTGCCGTACATATTCTCTATGTTTATAAGTACCTGTCTATTAAATTCTATCGCGACAGGCATGGCGTTGAGAGCACCAGGCCGTTTTCCTTGGTGGCGTAGTGCTCGCGTAGTTCCAGGCCTTTGCCGTAGAAGACCGCGTTCCAGCCGTAGCGGCCGCGCACGCGATCCACTTCGCGGTTGAGGTACCACCGGCGGTTCGCATCCATGTCGAACAGTTCGTTCTGCCGGCGGTCGGCCTCGAGGTTTGTCACGCTCACGCCGACATGGCGGATCGCCACGCGCCGCGTGAATAGCTTCGCAAACAACTCCTTGCCGGCCGTCACCAATGCGCGTTCGTCGTTCGTCGCGCGCAGCAGTCGCATCGTCTGGTGCGCCGAATAGTGGTCCACATACCGCAGGCGCACGCCGATGGTGCGCGCCTGCTTGCCATATTCGCGCAGCGTCGCACCAATCCGTTCGCTCAAATATTCGAGCAAGCCGCCCAAAAACTCCGTATCAATCGTGCCGCCCTCGATGGTCGTCTCACGCGAAACCGACTTGGGCGTCGTCAACGCCATCACCTCGCGCCCGTCCAGCCCGCGCGCGCGTTCCCAGATCTGCTCGCCGATGGCTTCGCCGAACGCGGCCACCAGCACCGGCTTGGGAATCATCCGCAATTGCCCGATCGTCGTGACGCCGCGCTCTGCCAGTGCGCCCGCATGCGTGTGACCGATGCCGTTCAGCTTGTCCACGGGCAACGGCGCAAGAAACGTTTCCTCCGTTCCCGAAGGCACGATGCGAAACCCGCGCGGCCGCTCCAGCCGCGAGGCAATCGAAGCCACCACCTTCGTTCGCGCCGCGCCGATCGAGACGCTCAATCCCGTTCTACCGAGGATCTCCGCCTGCAGCCGCCGCAGCGTGGCTTCGAAATCCGGATACAGGCGCTCCGTCCCCGCGAAATCCATGTAGAAATCGTCCAGCGCCGCCGTTTCCACCGCGGGCGTGTAGGTTTCCAGGATGCGCCGCACACGCTCGGCAAACTCGGCGTAGTGCTCGTATTTCCCCGCCACCACGATGGCCTGCGGGCAAATGCGCAGCGCATCGCGAAAGCTCATCGCCGTTTTCACGCCGCGGAATTTCGCCTCGTAGCTTGCCGAAGCCACCACACCGCGCCCCACCAGCACGGGCTTCCCGCGCAGTTTGGGATTCAGCACCTGCTCCACCGAAGCAAAGAATGCGTCCACGTCCACATGAACGATATGCGGCGCTTTTTCCGATGAGCGTGTTCTGCTCAACCAGTTTGTTGAGAAAAGGGAAGTAAAGGAGGTTAAGGAAGGCAATGAGGTGAAGGAAGCCGCCTTCGATTCCTCAACTTCCTCTACCTCCTTAACTTCCTTTACATCCTCTCTTTCGACACACGCTTCCATGGCAGCTCCTGGCAGGGAAGCGGGGCTTGCGCTATGTTCAACGGGTGGCCAGCGGCCCGGGAGAGCCCGAAGGCAATGGAGCCGCCACCACCCGTTTCCCGTTTCCTCTACCGGGAGCGACTATAGGCGAATAAAAAGCGAAAGTCAATATTTATTTCGCCCCTCCCTCCTTTTTTCTTTTCCTTTCTGCTCACTCGCTCTTGCTGCCGCCGTCTATCGCTTTGGGCGTGTTCCTCTCCCGAATCTCGCATCCGCGAAACTCCTCTTTTCGCGAAAAGGTAGGTGTGTCCATGCGCAACATTTCCCGAGTGCTTCTGGGCCTTTCGTTGAGTCTTGCGATTTGTGCGGTCGGCGCGCACGCGCAGTTCAAGAATGGCAGCCAGCCCACCGAACTCAATCTCCCCCGCGTCAGTCAGCATGGCGAGACCATGCAAACCATCGGCATCAGCACCGTCACGATCAGCTACAGCCGCCCGCTGGCCAATGGCCGCGAAATCTGGGGCAAGGTCGTGCCTTATGGCAAGGTCTGGCGTGCCGGGGCCAACGAAAACACCACCATCACCTTCTCCGACGACGCCGTCATCGAAGGCAAACCGCTCCCCGCGGGTACCTACGGCTTGCACATGATTCCCGATAAAGATCAGTGGACGATCATTTTCTCGAAAAATTCCACGTCGTGGGGCAGCTTCAGCTACGACGAAAAAGAAGACGCGCTGCGCGTCACCGTGAAGCCCGCCACCGGCGAGTCCTTCGATACGCTGACCTATACGTTCGACGACGTGAAGCCTGATTCTGCCCTCGCCACGCTGCGCTGGGAAAAAGCCGCCGTACCTTTCCGCGTGGGCTTCGACGTGAAAGAAGTCACCCTCAAGAGCATTCGCAACCAACTACGCAGCGTGGGCGGTTTCACCTGGGCCGGCTACGATGAAGCCGCCAACTGGTGCCTCGACAACAACTACAATCTCGAGGAAGCGTTGAAGTGGGAGGATACGTCCATTCAAGGCGAAGACCGCTTCGAGAACTGGGAAACCAAATCACGCATTCTCGCCGCGATGGGCAAGAAGGATGACTCCGAAAAAGCGCTCGCCACCGCTCTCGGTAAAGCCAGCGCCACGCAACTCTACGTGTACGCTCGCGGCCTACAGCGCGCCGGCGATACCAAGCGCGCATTCGAGATTTATCCGCAGGTCTCCCAGAAAGATCCCAGCCATTGGCTGAGTCACCTGGCGCAAGCGCGCATCGCCTCCAAAAACGGCGATTTTTCGACCGCTTCCAAAGAAATGAAGCAAGCCATCGCCGGCGCGCCCGACGCCAACAAGCCGTTTCTGGAACCGATGCTCGCCAAGCTCGAGTCCAAAACCGACATCAATAACTAATCGGCGCGACGCAATACCCTCCGAAAAGAAAAAGGCCCCGCGGGATGGAATTCCCGCGGGGCCTTTTGCCTCTGTACGTCTTGCTAAGCTACTCCTCTGATGCGACGCGCACATCTTCCGGATCCAGTTTGATCTCGGTGACGAAGCCATAACGCCGCGCTTCGCTCACTGCAGGCGGCCGAACCCGGCGGTCGCAATAGTCCGTGCATTCGCGCACCGCATAGCGGACACGCGAATTCGGTCCGACAAGACGGCAAAAAGCTTCGGCTTCACCGGCGCGAAAGCCCTTGCGCACAGTGCCCCAAGTGCAAGTTCGGCACAGACCAGTGGCCGCTTCCGGCACGAAACGCAGCATGCGAATCAGGCTCATGGCTTCTCCTTTCTGAATAAATGTCTTTCAAAAAACGCGAGCTGTACGATTGCAGTTGAAATCAGCGAACACCTCCGCTCCTTGACAAATCAAAGAGCGGAGGTCCCGCGTTACTCTTTCTGTTCGGTCGAGTTTCTACCTTTTTTGGAAGAAGCTGCTTCCTGTTCAGCGCGGAATTGCGCCGCGGAGACGAAGCCGACCGTCCGGCCCGGCTTCCTCGTCGTCAGGAACCACGCGATTTCTTCCATTTCGGCCTTGCTCGCCAAGCGCTTGTCTTCATAGAACGTACATTCGCTCACCGCGAAGCGAATTTCGCGCTCCACGTAGAAAAAGCGGCAGAAAACCTCTTCTTCTGTGGCGCGAAATCCCTTGATGACATGACCGTGGCTGCAAGTCCGGCACAAGGAGCTGGCTCCGCAGGGAGTTCCTCCTTTGATCCGGATCGTGACCATAGTTTTCTCGTTTCTAATAAGCGCCTTGGCGCTTTAGTTTTTGCCGGAGGGGCACAGACACACCTCCAACATCCTCGCGCAATGCACAACTCACGCGACCAATGCGACACACTGCCGCCATCCACTGAAAATTTGTTCAAGTTGCCGGATAACTGACGACTAACGGAAGGACGCGGACGACGTCCAATTGCTGCCGCAACCCATCACTGGCAACACTCTGAGTCGGCTTTGATGCTCTAGCCACCGCATGGACGTTGTCCTCCTGTGGACCTTCGCAAAATAACGTGCCGCGGGAAGCCGGAAAACACAAATGAATCGATGTGCAATTCACCGCACCGAACGGTGGAATTGTGGGTTCGAATGGAAAACAAGCCCGGAAAGAGCCTTCAGTCTAAGGAACACATGTCGCAACGATTGCTCCTCCACTTTTATCGTCGTCGAGGCGCTCCGAGCCGCTGCATCAACCACGACGCATGGGTTAGCGACGCCCCGCCGGAGCGATTTCCCATTACAATGAATCCGCAACGCTCTGCTGGCGGCAACCAGCCGCCAATTGAGAGGATGATGAACGACGGAATCGAGAACGTCCTGCGAAAAGCCCCACTCTTTGCCAGCTTGAACGAAGCCGAAATGGGCGCGTTACGGCGCCGGGTCAGCCGAAAGACCTATCATCGCGGAGAAACGCTCTTCAGCGAACAAGATGCCTGCCAGGGATTGTTCGTGGTTGGCCGCGGCAAGGTCCGGATCTTTAAGATCTCGGCCAGCGGACGTGAACAGATTCTTTCCATCGAAGGCCCAGGCAGCTCATTCGCGGAGCTTCCCGTCTTTGATGGCGGCAACTATCCGGCTTCCGCCGCAGCATTGGAAGAATCGGAAGTACTTTTCGTATCGCGCAAGGCGTTTCAAGATTTCTGCCGCGAGCATCCGGAAGTTGCCCTGAAAGTGATTGCTGTGGTCGGGTCGCGCCTGCGCCGGCTGATTGGCATTATTGAAGAGCTCTCATTTACCACCGTGCGGCAGAGGTTAATCGCGCTCATCGTGCGCCTGGCGCAGGCGAGTTCGACGCATTCGAGCGAAGGAGTGCACGTGGCGCTCAACAAGACACAGCAGGACATGGCGGCGGAATTGGGCACGGTGCGCGAGCTGGTTTAGCGGAATCTGGGGCGCCTGCAGGCCGAGGGGTTTCTGGACGTGAACGGGCGCAATATTATCGTCAAAGACCTCGCCGGTCTGAGACGCGAGATGGAATCCCCAGACTGATCTTTACAGCGCAATGAAATCTGTTGTTAGAGAAGGGAGCGGGCCAGGTCTTCCCGCTCCCTTAGACTCAGGCGGTTGCAGACGGAGGGCGCAGCCGCCTTGGGTGACTGCTTGTGTCCAAATGTTAGATTATATCGTGGCACGATACAAGCTATTTCTTGCGCGTTATGCGGGAAAAATATATCCCGATCGGCGGATGGGCTTAAGAGGTAAAATTTCGCCGTGGACCCGCATTTTAGGCAGGCCCACGGCGTCGAAATGGGTTAATTGTTAAGCGCCGGCGCGGGAAGTTGACGGGCCGTCCAGTGATTGAATTGCACTTGCTTCATCGCTTTGGATGTCAAATACGGCGTACAACTTCGTGACCTGCAGCAAATCGCGCACGTTCTTGCTGAGGTTAAAAAGCTTCAGATGTCCGCCTTTGTTCCGGACAGTGGTAACCGTCCGAACCAGTTCGCCAATCCCCGAACTGTCCACAAACGTCACACCCTGCAGGTTAAGGAGGATCTTGTTGATTCCTTTATCCGACATTTCGCGAACGATCTCACGAAGCATCACGTTTCCTTCGCCCATAGTGATTCTGCCGACCACATCGATGATGGCAATGTCGCCAACCTGACGGCTGGAAGTCTGCGTTTTCGTCGTGCTGCGCCCCTGAGTTCCCAGACCCAGCCGATCGAGGATGCCGCACGCGACCTTCAGGGTCTCCTGAGATTCGGTGCGCACAATAATCAGGCTGTGCCCCTCCTTTAATACCTCGCGGAAGAAATTCGCATCCTCGGAAGCCGTTTTCGGAGCCGCACTGGCAGCGGCGGCTTTTGCGGCGTCAGAGGCGACTTCGGCACCAATCAGGCCGAGCATCGTGGTTGCGCCAACACCAAGAGCGAGCACAATCCCGATTCCAGGGACAAGCGCCATGGAAGCGACGATGAGGCCAGCCGACAATCCCGTCGCAGCGCCCATAAATCCACCGACTGCGCCAAGTTCCTTGCCGACCATCTTGGCTTCAGGCTCCGACCGGGTCAGAAAAACGATCTCTTCTTGCGGTATCTTACTGTTTATTAACTCTTGTATAGCCTTTTCCACATGTTCCCTGGAAGAAAATACGCCGAGGGCGGTTTCCATTGGGTCCTCCTGTGGCGGAGAAGATGCCCCGAGAACAGGTGCCTTGTCAAGAAAAAGCTAGTGGCCACCCTAGTACTGGACGTACCCCAGCGGCATTCCTTTCGAGGATGCCATCGCAGACTGACAGCTCTGGGTCTACAGCGATATATGCTTGAAGAAGATATCGCGCACTTCCATCCTTCGCCGTGAATTTAGTGTGCGACGTCTCTGTCCGGTAATTGTTCGCGATCAGCCCTTGAAAAGGGTTCGCAAGGTGTAGAAGAGGAGACCAGAGAGGCACATGGCGGCGGGCAGCGTGAGGATCCATGCCAGTGCCAAGTTGCGGACCGTGCCCATTTGCAGACCGGAGGAGTTCGCCATCATGGTGCCAGCCACACCCGAGGATAAGACATGGGTGGTACTGACGGGCAAGCCTAGTCCATCGGCGGCTCCGATCGTGAGCATAGCGGTGATTTCCGCGGCCGCGCCCTGCGCATAGGTGAGGTGGTTCTTGCCGATTTTCTCGCCCACAGTGACGACAATGCGCTTCCAGCCAATCATTGTGCCGAGACCAAGAGCGAGTGCGACGGCGACTTTCACCCAGAGGGGAATGAAGCGAGTAGCGCGGTCAATGTGTGACTTGTAGTTCTTCAGCACGGCCACGTCGGCGGCCGCGAGTTGCGGCTTGCCGGACTTCTGCATCAGGCGCAGGGCCTCACTGACCAGATACATGTCATTGCGGAAGTTGCGCACCTGCTCGTGCGGGACGCGGGCGAGTTCCTTGAACTGGGCCATTTCGGTGCCGATGTCGTTGATGAGCACGCGCAGGGCCAGCATCGTGGCAGGCTTGAACTCGCGGGTACGGATGTAATCCGTGACGTCGTCGCGCGGATCGCCCACAACCGCGCTGGCAGCCACATACTTGCCGACCGTGTCAGCGGCCTGATGAGACACGGCGATGAAATCCTGCGACTGACGAGCGGTGACGGCGTGATTCAGAGCGTAGGTAGTGGGCACGGTGCCGATCAGAATCAGCATGATCAGTCCCATGCCCTTTTGGCCGTCGTTGGAGCCGTGGAAAAAGCTGACGCCGGTGCAGGTGAGGATCAGCATGCCACGAATCCAGAACGGCGGCGGTTCGGTGCCTTTGGGGGCTTCATAGAGGCGCTTGTCCTTGATGACGAATCGCATCACGAGGAAGAGCAGCGAGGCCAAGATGAAACCGAAGATGGGAGAAAGGAGCAGGGACTTGCCGATGTTCAACGCCTGTCCCCAGTCCACGCCGCTGGTGCCCGATTTCGCGCTCATCAACTGGTTCGCGATGCCGACGCCGATAATCGAGCCGATGAGCGTGTGGGAGCTGGAGGCAGGAAGGCCGAACCACCAGGTTCCCAAATTCCACACAATTGCGGCGATCAAGAGAGCGAAGACCATGGCAAAACCCGCGCTGCTTCCGACTTGCAGAATCAACTCCACGGGCAAGAGGGAGACGATGCCGAAGGCTACGGCTCCGGTGGACGTAACCACGCCCAAGAAATTCCAGAAGCCGGACCAGACGACGGCGATATTCGGGTCCAGCGAGTGCGTGTAGATCACAGTTGCCACGGCGTTTGCCGTGTCATGAAAGCCGTTGACGAACTCAAATCCCAAGGCCACCAGCAGGGCCACACCAAGGAGAACATAGGGCCACGCGGAACCCAGAGTGATGTCGGCCAGGTCCTTGGCAATGTTCGTTCCGATGAAGACCAATCCCAGAATCAGCACGAAGCCAAAGACCAGAGTGCCGATGCGGCTAGGCGCCCGGTTGAGCTTCTCGTGGACTCCAAGAGTAGTGGTTCCTGTGGTTGTCGTAGCCATGGATATCCTTCCTGAAGCGAGGCTCTCTGCTGGCGGCGCGGTCAGAGTACGACTTTGAAAGAAAGGAATGATTAGAGGGAGCGTTTATACGTGCCCGATATTACGGCGCGATGAATAGAATGTTTCTGCTCAGCGCGTCTTAAAAGACGCGGCCCAATTGGAAGAACCATTTATGGTGGCCGGTGTCACCCGCACTCCCGCCGATCAAGATCGGGCCAAATGCGGTTTCGGCGAGCAAGCCGGCGCCGCCATCACCAGAGAGCTTAGGGGCGTGGAAGGGGTCGCCGTACATTTTGGCAACCTCGCCAAATCCTGTGATATAGACTTGCTTGCCGATAAAGGGCGGCAGTTGGAAGATCTTGTGCAGGTAGCCGGTACGCCCGAGAAAGTATTGATTGCCGACCAGTTCGTTCAAGCCGTAGGCGCTCAATCGCCCTACGCCACCCAGGAAGAATGCCGGAGTACCGAAGGACACGCGCCCAAAGGTAGAGCCTCCCGTTCCGATTAGGTAAAGCGAACCGCTCGTGGAGACCGGCTGGAAGTATTGCAGGGTCTGTTCGAGGGAAGGATAGGCGTCCGTCGCAAGGGGCGTCGTGTCGTACCACTCGAAGTTGGTTTGTGCATAGTAACCCTTGGTGGGGATGACTGGTTCATTGGTGCGGTCATAGATATAGCGGAGGTGAAAGGCGTCGGCGCGGCCACTGGCGGAATTGAAGTCCGGAGTTCCGAGGCGCAGGCTGTAATTCTGATAACCGATTCCATAGCCAACGCGAAGCTCGCTGAACCGGCTAAAAGCGTAGCCGAGATCGATGCCGCCCTCGACTATATCCACGCGGTAAATCGCACGCGGATCGCTGTACTGGTAAATCTTGAAGTTGGTTTGCCCGGCATTGACGTAAGGAGCGAAGAACCATTTTCCGAGGGCCTGGAAAGGACGATACAGTTCGGTGTGGATGCCGTAGGTCTCGCCAAACTGCAAATCCGTGCGCCATTCGGAACGGTAACCCCACACGTCCATGGCCGTGATGCGGGTTCCAAGGGTGAAGTTCACATCCTGTGGTTCGCTCCCATCAATCTGAACGGAGGGCAATAAGAACGGGGGAGCGTATGTTTTTTCGTGAACGCGGATCACCAGGCCCGGCTGGCCGCCTTCATTCACGACGTCGTAGGTGATGCTGTCGTAGCGCCCCACGCCGGTGAGGCGTGTCAGCCTGTCGTCCAGCGCTTTCGTGTCCAGAGGCTTGCCGACGAAATTATGCAGGAACTGCTCGATGTTTTTTGTGCCGAGAGGATCTGCTCCTTCGACACGGACAAATTGCGGAGCGCCAGCAGGGCCGCGGAGGCGAGATTTCTTTTGCTGGAGGTATTCCGCCCATGCAGCATCGTCAAGTTCATAGGCTTTCAGGATTTGCGCCTTGGCTTGCGCGGCGTCATAGCCCTGCTGGATGAGTTCGGTGGTTTTGGCGTAGTCAGACGTCGAAAACTTTTGAACATTGGCATTGATCACCAGGTCCGCACCGGCCATGCCGCGAATTTCCGTTTCCGCAATGACGAGTTCCACGGAACGCCCGAGCACGCTGAGAGCCGATTGGATTTCCTTGGCGCTGGCGCGAGAGATTTGCAGGTGAACGGCAATGACGACATCAGCACCCATCTGTCGGACGACGTCGGTGGGTAAATTGTCCACCAGGCCGCCATCCACAAAGATTTTGTTGTCCTCGCGCAGAGGCGCGAAGACACCGGGAATGGACATAGTGGCGCGCATGGCATCAGAGAGAGAACCGCGCTGAAAGACGTAAGGTTTGCCGGAAATGAGTTCGGTGGAGACGCAGCGGAAGGGAATGGGCAGGTCGTCGAAGGAAGGGATATTGGAATAGTTTATGGTTTCGCGGTCGATCATCAGATTGATCTGGTGGCCGGAATTTAGGCCCGGCGGAAGGGATGCGCCATTCTTGAGCCCGATGGTGATGGAGTTGGGCACAGCGCGCGCATCCTCCTTCCTGCGGAAGGAAAGATCGGTATAGGGGGTGGCGCCGCCGAGAAGCTGGGGCCAGTTCGCGGTTTCGACCAGATGCCGCAAGTCTTCGGCGGATTTACCAGTGGCATACATGCCTCCCACCAGACCGCCCATGCTCGTCCCTGCCAGATAATCGATGGGGATGTGGTGTTCTTCAAACCATTTCAGGACGCCGATATGGGCCTCTCCAAGCGCTCCGCCGCCTTCTAGAGCCACGCCAATTTTCAGCCGGCCTTGAGCCTGCCCAGCTGGGGATTGTAGTTTCTGGGGGTTTTGGGCCGGCGGCATGGGGCCGGCAGGTTCCTGTGCAGCGCAGGGTGTCACGAGTGAACAAATTAGAAGAACAGCCATCGAAAAACGCATGGAGACCTCGCGGAAAGTCCGACTGGGCGGAAGGATGCGGAACCATGTTACCTAGGATTATTAGGGTACGATACCGAAAGTCCCTGGAAAGGTTGGCCTCTCGAGTTTCTTGAAAAAGACGCGCGGTGGTTCAGACGTTGGCTTCGTCTTCCGGATGTCGCTGACGATGGGCCAGCGCGACCCCCATCAGCACGAGGACCCCGCCGAGGATTTGCGAGAGAGTCAGAGGCTCATTCAGGAGCACCGCCGCCATGGCGGCGGTGAGCGGCCCTTGCGTGAGCAGACTAATGGAAGTCAGAGTTGCTGGCAGATGACCCAGAGCGTAGGTCAGGAAAAGATAACCGCCTAACTGCGAGATCAGGCCGAGTCCCAGCAACGCCCACACGGTTCGGCCATGGGGAACGTGCAAGGAAATTCCCATTGCCAAATTCATGAGCCACAGGGCAATCGTGCTGGCAATCATGGCGAGGCGAAGAAATGAAAGCGTGCCCGTGGAACTGCGGATCTTCTCCGTGACCATCAGGTAGACAGCGAAGCAAGCGGAAGCGCTAAGGGCCATCAAATCGCCGATGCCGATTTGTGCATGGTGCTTCAAATCGGCCCACAGGATCACTACCGCGCCAATAATAGCCATCAGCAGGCCAAGCCAGAACGCACGCGACGGTGGCTTACGAAGGACCAGCCAGGTAAGCAGGCCGACAAAAATAGGGGTGTTATTGCCGAGCAGCGTGGCGTTGGCGGCGGAAGTGCGAAGGATCGAAGTGTTATACAGCGCCAGGTCTAAAGAGAAGAAAAGACCGCCGAAAGCGATGATGCCCAAGGTGCCAAAATCAAGCGGTTCGCGGCGGCGATCGAAGAGATACGTTGGGAGCAAGAGTACCGCCGGAATGAGCATGCGGTAAAAAGCTGAAGCGGGACCCGGGATATCGGTCCAACGTACAAAAATCGCGGACCAAGCGATGCAGACTATGCCGCCCGCAAGCGCCAGATAGGCGGGCAAACGCTTGGGACGCACAGCAGCACTGGCCGCAATGGCTTGTTCCGACGACAACGCGACCCCTTTGCCCTGGACTAGGGCCGATCTAAAGTTTGCCCACCACAAGGGTTGCATCAGTATCCCATGCGTCGGCCTAGCGGACAGGTGCCGAATTGGTCTCTTCGGCCGCCAGAATGGCTTGCCGCAACCTTTCCCGAAGGCTAGGGTTTGAAGGAAGGCCCCGGGAAAACCCAAGGCAGAATCGAAGAACCTATGGCCCCAATTCTTCCCAAGCCACCGCAAGGATCGGCGGACATGTCCACCGCGCCCGATAAGGTGAGCATAGTGCGTTGGGCATTTCGATTCTTGCGCTGGTCCACATATCTTGCCGCGCTCATCACAATTATCCTGATATTGCGGAAATCGCCTCCGCCTCCCGTCGTGGCTACCCCGCAAGCTGCGGCTAGCGCAGAGCAGAAGCTTTCGCAGGTCCAGCAATCGGTTTCGCAGGGCCAGCCGGCCACCTTACGGCTGGACCAAGCGGAGGTAAACTCCTATCTGGCAAGCCACCTTGATCTAGCGCCCCAGAGTTCCGCGACTCCTTCGTCCGCACCGCAGTCTTCGACATCGCTGCCGGACGGTGGCCCCGGACCGCTCACTTCTACGGATATTGAGCAAGCTAAGTCGTCTGTTAAGGACGTCAAAGTGACCATGGAAGGGGACCAGGTACACGCCTACGTCGTGTTCGACCTGCACGGAAAAGATATGACGGTGGATCTGGTTGGAAAGCTCGGTGCGCAGGACGGCTACCTGAAATTTGAGCCCGTTAGTGGGAAGATCGGCTCGTTGCCGATTCCACAGTCCGCGCTGGAGAGCGCCGTCCGGCAACTGATGGAATCACCGGAAAATCGCGACAAGCTGAAACTGCCATCGGACGTTTCGGACTTGCATATCGAGAATGGCCAACTGGTCACCACTTACCACTGAAGACTAATTCAAGCACGTCTTGAATGGGCAACCGTCGATTCGGTTCTACTTTTCTACTTTTCCAACCTTGCTGAAAACATGGAGAGACTTCGACGCCGCGCTATACTGAACCTCTGCACGGTTTCAGGGGGGATCCCGCATGGCTGTTGGAGAAGAGGACGAAAAGAAAAAAGATGCCGCACTGGGAATGGACCGGGAAATTACGCGCCGGGATTTTCTGAACGGCGTGGCCATTGGCACGGGTGCTGCGCTTTTGGGAAGCGCTGTAAGTGCGCATCAACTCCTGGCTGCCGGGGCTCAGGATGACTATGCGCCGGAAAAGGCGCCGGATTACTACCCGCCTGCGCGCATGGGCATTCGTGGCAACCACGACGGTTCGTTTGCCGTGGCTCACAAGATGCGCGATGGGGCGAGCGAGGATTCGCTCGGCGAAGTCCTGCAGACTGGCGAAACGTATGATCTGGTGGTGGTCGGCGGAGGCATCAGCGGGTTGTCTGCGGCTTACCGTTTTCGGCAGAAGACCGGCAAAGACGCAAAGATTCTCATCCTCGACAACCATGACGATTTCGGCGGGCACGCCAAGCGCAACGAATTCCAGGCCGGCGGACGCATGGTGCTGTCTTACGGCGGAACCCAGTCCATCGAGAGCCCGGGAAGATACAGCGCGCAGGCCCGGGGGTTGCTGGATGAACTTGGGATCGAGACGCACAAATTCTATAAAGCGTATGACATGAAACTCTACGCGAAGCGTGGGACGGCGGCGTTTTTCGACAAGGAGACCTTTGGCGAAGACCGCGTGGTAACGGGAATGAACGCGATTCCGTGGCCCGAATTTCTGGCCAAGGCTCCACTTTCGGATGCCGTTAAGAAAGACATCGCGCGCGTTTATACCGAAAAGGTGGACTACCTTCCGGGACTTTCCCAAGAGGAGAAGATCGCCGCGCTGAAGAAAGTCAGCTATGCGGACTATTTGACCAAACATTGCAAGCTGGTTCCGGAAGCTCTACCATTTTTTAAGACGTTTACCCACGACCTATACTGCGTCGGAATTGAAGCAGTTCCTGCTTATGCGTGTTACGAAGCTGGAGATGACTACGGTTCGTTCACCTATCCCGGCTTTGCTGGACTGGGATTTCCCGAACACGAAAAGGAAGAGCCGTATATTTTTCATTTTCCAGACGGAAACGCATCGATCGCGCGGTTGCTGGTGAGGTCACTCGTACCGGGTGCGATTCCGGGAACTACGATGGAAGATGTGGTCACCGCGCGAGCCGATTACGCAAAACTTGACGATGCGGCCAAGCTGGTGCGCATCCGGTTGAACAGCACCGTGGTGAACGCGAAGCATGTGGGTGCGAAAGACGCAGCCAAAGAAGTGGAAGTCGCGTACATGCGGGGAGGCAAGCTACACGTGGTGAAAGGGAAGTACTGCGTTCTGGCATGCTACAACGTAATGATTCCTTATATCTGCCCCGAACTTCCCGATGCGCAAAAAGAATCGCTGGCTTATCTGGTGAAGGCACCTCTGGTGTACACGCATGTGGCGATCCGCAACTCGACGTCGTTTGCCAATCTGGGTATTCACCAGATTCTCGCTCCAGGAAGCTATCACAACTATATCGCGCTGGATTTTCCCGTGAGCCTCGGCCAATACCACTTTCCCTCGAAGCCGGAAGAACCGGCGGTTTTGTTCCTGCTGCGCACACCCTGCAAGCCTGGTTTGCCGGTGCGCGACCAGAATCGTGCGGGGCGCTATGAGTTGCTGCAAACGCCATACATCAAATTCGAGCGCAATATCCGCGACCAGTTGGCGCGGATGCTTGGTGCAGCCGGATTCGATCCCGCTCGTGACATCGAGGGGATTACCGTGAACCGCTGGGCGCACGGCTATGCATTTACCCCTTTCGGCCTGGATTTGCCGGACTGGAAGCCGGGCGATGAGCCATGGGTGCTGGGCCGGAAAAGCTACGGCCGGATTGGCATTGCCAATTCCGACGCGGCCGCGAGCGCTTATACAGATGCGGCCATCGACCAGGCTTTCCGGGCCGTGAGCGAGATCCTCTCGAAGCCATCCTGACATATTTCCTCGCAAAGATTGCCGGCCGTTAATTCTTCCGCTAAGTGGGCCTAAGGAAATTCGGGCAAAAGGTGTCGTTCGTTCTACGCTGAAGCAGATAGCGGTTCCGGCACAAACCTGGGGAAAGGCTCGTCCGATGAAGATTAAACTTCTGTGCGCTGCAGGTCTGTTGATGGCTAGTGCGGTGATAGCGGTGCGCGGGCAGAATACAGAAAAGGATGAAGTGGGCCATATTCAGGCGCTGGAAATCGCCTGGAACCACGCTCTGGAGGCGAAGGATGCCAACGCGTTGAACATGCTGCTAGCCAACTCGATGGTTTCGGTGGATATCGATGGCAGCATCATGAGCAAAGGCGAGTTTCTGGCGAGCATCAAGGCGCCAGATTACCAGCCGTCGCAGGCGGTAACGGAACAGAGTACCGTGCAGATGTATGGCGATGCGGCGGTGGTGGTGGGCGTTTTTCGCGTGAAGGGAATGGACAAAGGCAAGGCGTACGTGCACCGCGAGCGATTCGTGGATACGTGGATCAAGATCAATGGGACGTGGCAGTGCGTGGCCACTACGGCGGCATTGATTACCGGCAAACAAGCGGCGGACTAGGCCGATCTACAGGTACGTAACGCATTCCGGTTCTATCGTGTCGTCGAAGGAAGATTCCCGCCGGCCGAATTGCTTTTCACTTTTTGCAACCCCGCAAGCGCTACCGGATCTTTCGGGTTCATCAGCAAGCACATCTGAAATTCGCTTTGCGCAGCGTCCCACTGGCCGCGGGAGAGGTGAATTTGCCCGAGCGCGCGGTGCGCCTCTGGATTGAAGCGCTCCAATTCGACGACATTTGTCCAGGCATCTGCCGCCTCGTCGGTGCGCCCAAGTTGGTCGTAAATTCTCCCCAAACTGATCCAGGTGTCGAGCAGCGGTGCGGTCTCGACGGAAGAGCGGAACTGGAGCGCTGCATCTTCCAGACGATGATTGTTCAGATAGAGATTTCCCAGAGCGACCATGGCATCGGCATCGTTCGGGTGAATGGCGAGGGCGCGGCGGAATTCGGATTCAGCAACCGCACCATTGCCCTGCGCTTCATACACCTGACCCAGCAACACATGCGCGGTTGCGAAGTTTGGTTTCAATCCGATGGCTCTCCGCAGCCATTCAGCCGCCTGGTCGTACTGCTTTTTTTCGAGGCTGGCCCGGCCAAGCTCCGCCATGGCCTCCACACTCTCTGGATTCAGGGAAAGTGCGAGTTGCCACTCCTGTTCGGCCTCGCCGTGCGCGCCTTCCGCCCAGCGGAATTTTCCGTACTGCACATGCGTGTGAGGTGAATTGGGAAGCAAGCGGAGCGTACTGACAATCAAGGCACGATCGCTGCGCCAGTCAAACGTCCGCGTAAAGATGGCGTAGGTCGCAAAACACGCCAGCAGAACCGTCGCTCCCGCCAGAACCTGGCGGGGAAAGGACGATTGCTTGCCCGCTCGATTCCAAATCCACAAAAGGGCGCCCCCCGCAAGCCACGAAAACCCCACAGAGGGAAGGTAAAGATAGCGTTCCGCAAAGACGGAGGCGGTCATCCAACGCGTGTTCAGAGCAGGTGCGATGGAGAAGGCGATCCAGAGCAGAGTGAAAGAGTAGATGCGTGCGCGCCGCCAAAGCAGCAGAAAGAGGGCCACGAAAACCACAAGGACACCGATGCCGAAGAGAACCGCTGGCTCGAGCAGCGACGTGCTCTTTTGAAATGGGTAGAAGGCAATCAGTGGAACCGGCCAGATGAGTTTGCGGGCATATTGGCCGATCAAGGCCAGTGCGCTGAAGACCGCTTCCGGGCGGCTGACCTCGGCGTGCAGTTGGGAGGGAATAAGCTGGCCGACAGCCACGACACGCAAAACGATATAGAGCACCAAAGTGATCCACAGCCCGGCGTACCGCGCGATTTTCTGGGTCCAAGTCGTCTCCGAGCGGTCGCTGCGATAGAAGTGTTCAAAGATCGTAGCCAGAAAGGGAAAGATGACAGCCGTCTCCTTAGTGAAAAGGCCGGCGGCATAAGCCAGGATCATCCCGCTATAAATGGCGACATGTGACTTTTCCCCACTTTCCCCGAGTCGCAGGTAGAACCAGAATGAGACTAGAAGCAAAACGGTGACGAGGGGATCGCCAACGGCGTCGATCCAAGCCACCGCTTCCACGTGAACAGGATGGATAACGAAGAGAAAAGCCGCCACCAGGGCCAGAGAATCATTGCCGAAAAACCGGCTGCCGACCAGGAAGACCAGCCAAACTGCGGCGCAATGCAGCAAAAGGCCCAGTAGATGATAGCCAAGCGGCGATTCCCCGAAGAGTTTGTATCCGATAAGAAAGGTGAGGTTGGTGAGCGGGCGGTAGAAATTCGGAACGGCTTGTTTGCCCTGCTGGGCAAGGAGCGAAGTTCCAAAAAGTTTACCAACGTACCCGAAGCTATGGACGTATGGATTCAGTTCGATTTGAGAATGGTCGTCAACGACAAATCCATTGAAGAGGCAGTTTGCGTAGAGCAAAAACGACAGAATAAGCAGGGCGCCGAGTAAACCATTGCGCGTCTGAGCGGGCAGTGTCCCCGGCAGATTCATGGTCGAACTCAATTCAGATGGCCTCATGTTCACCCTAGAAGGTGTAATCGGGTGGGTCAAGAATCGGCGGATCTACCGATGTCTAGGGGATAAAGAGCGGCATGCGCTGAGCTCAAGGAGCCAGTCGGAATGTCGCCATCAGGGAGGTGCCCAGGAGTTTCTGGGGCAAGGGCTCGCAGCGCGAGAGGAGGGCCATCGCGTGATTAACGGTGGAATTTCGTGCATCGAAGCCCTGCGAGATGATTTGGGATTCTCCTTTTTTGCCAAGGAGCCAGAGTTTACGGATGGCCAGGGTCGGAACGAGCGAAAGCCCCCAGTAAGTCCAATCCTCCACTTGCAAACCGTTGCGTTTGGCCGCTTCGGTGAGAGTGTTGGTCGAATAGCGGCGCTGGTGGCCGGCAGCCACATCATAAGCGGAGAAGGCCCATTGCCCGGCCGGAACGTTGACGATCAGGCGGCCCTTGGGTGCGAGATGAAAGCACACAGCATCCAGAAATTTTTGTTCGTCGGAGAGGTGTTCTAGAACGTCGAAGAGAAAAAGGACATCGAAACGCTGATGGAGCGAGGGTTCCCGCTGAAAGATGTCGTAGCAGCAGACGGTGCTGATGCGGCTGACGTTTTGTTTCAACGCATAGTCGTTCAGATCGAAGCCGATGACGCTTTTCGCGAATTCGTCTTCGATCTGGCGCTGCAGCAGGCCATGGCCGCAGCCGACCTCGGCCAGTTCTTTCGCCGAGGTGATCGTGTTGGTGGCGAGCCGCCGGAGAACTTCGAAGCGGCGGCGAATCCAAAAATGCTCGAGCGAGGCAATTTCAAACCAGCTGTCTGCCATGCTGACGGCTGCCGGTTGTGAAAGATACTGAATCCCGCGAGCTTCCGGTGCCAAGGTGGAGGGATTGCCGACGGTCGTGGCCAGAGGTGTCATCAAGGCCTGCGATGTGGAGAACCGGCGGGAATTTCCGTGTCCCTGAGGCCGGATTCCGAGTGTCCGAGAAGATTCAGCGGATGAGATTTGCTGCGGATCACTTCGGCGACGACATAGTTAGGCCGCCGTTTGGTTTCTTCATAAATCCGACCGACGTATTCGCCGATAACGCCAAGAAAGAAGAGAAGCACGCCCGAGAGAAAGGTGATAAGCAGGATAAGGGCGGTGAATCCTTGCGGCGATTTGTGGAAAGCCACTTTGGCCAGAACCGCGTAAATCCCGAAGAGCGCCGAAGCTCCAACGGCGATTGCCCCGAGCAACGCGGCGGCACGAATGGGAACGATGGAGAAGGCAAAGAGACCGTCTGAAGCCAGTTTGAGCAGCCGAAGGAAACCGTATTTACTCTTGCCAGAATGACGTTCCGAGCGCTCCACAGTAATGCCGGTCTGGCGATAACCTACCCAGGTGCGGAGGCCGCGCAGGTAACGATGATGTTCGGGCAGGCGCCGGATTTCATCCACCACGCGGCGAGACATTAGTCCAAAATCGCCGGTATCGAGCGGTAGCCGGATGTCTGAAAGTTTGGCCATCAGGCGATAGAACAGGAAGTAACAGAGGCGCAGTGGCCAGGCTTCCTTGCGGCCAGTGCGCTGTGCGTAGACGACGTCGTAACCCTCGTGGAAGCGCCCAACCAGAGTGGGGATGGCCTCGGGAATGTCCTGGAGATCACCGTCCATGACCACGACGGCGTCCCCGGTAACGTGGTCGAGAGCAGCGCTGAGCGCTGGCTGGTGGCCGAAATTTCGGGAGAGTGTTACCAGCACAATCCGCCCATCGTGTTCTGCGGCTTCGCGAATCATAGGGACCGTGCGGTCCGTGCTGCCGTCGTCCACGAAGAGAAGTTCGTGCGGACCGCCGGGGAGTTTATCGAGCACTCCAAGCGTGCGGCGCAGGAGTTCCGGCAGCACGCTTTCTTCATTGTGTACCGGAATGGCTACGGAGAGTCGGAAGCCGTCGCTCATCGCTTGGTCCTGCCCTTGCAATAGATCATATTCCAAAGCTTGATTCCGAGCGTGCCCAGCTTATAGGGCTCGCAAACAACGATATCGAGATGTTGCGCAAACATGGCGCGCCAGTCTTCGAAGTGGCGGGGATATTCGCCACGATCGCGGCGAGCCATGAAGCGTTGCAGAGAATGCTCCTCCGGCAAGACAAGCTCAAGCAGATGCATATGACCATCGGGAGAAAGCCAGCTTTGCAGTCGCCGGAGTATGGTGTGGGCGTCTGAGTCGCCGACGTGATGGAGAAAGCTGTTCACCAGGATCACATCGTAGCCCGTGCCGATGGGCTGATCGTAACTACTGGCGTCGGCAACGGCAAACTGGCGGCTATACTTTCTTTGGGCATGAGCGATGTAGTTCGGGTTGATGTCAATGCCAAGATAGTCCGCATGCGCGAAAAGAGGGGTGTTCGTGCCGGGACCGCAGCCGACATCCAGCACACGGCGAGCGCAGTCAATGTCATTGTGGGCGAGGAGCGGCGCCAGCTTGGCGGAGGCAAACGGGGCTTGCCACAAGCTGTAGACGAAGGTTTGTTCGAGCAGATAATTGAAAACGCTCATGGCAAATGAGCAAGCCGCTCCTGGCAAGCCGAGACGCCATCGAGACTGACTCAGTCCGGCGATTACCACTTATTTTCCTATTGCAACATGAGCGTGCGGGGAAGAAAAGCAAGAGTTGGACGGGGAGTGCTCTGCTAGTGAATCAAAGTGCGGTTCGCGAACATCGATCCTGCAGCCTTCTTGGTACCGGAAGAGCACACGACCGGGCGTATGTGGCAATTTTTCGCGTGCTGGTGCACCATTTCGGCTGCCGTATTCGAGGTATGGATGGCCACCCCCCAGCGAAGGAGACACAAATGGCGGCGCTGCGCTACATCATCTTCGGTTTCTTGAGCCTTGCCCTCATTATTGTCGAAACCTCTGGTAGTCCCGACAACGTTCCGAGAGTGGAAGTTCAGCCCTTTGGCGCCATCAGCTCCGGACAGAAAACCGACTTGTACGTGATGACTAACAGCAAAGGGATGGCGGTTTCCATCACTAATTATGGAGCGACGGTGGTCAGCATCAAGGTCCCGGACCGCGGCGGAAAAGTGGACGATGTGACTTTGGGGTTCGACACAGCGCGGGGATACGAGGAAGGGAAGGCGTATTTCGGCGCGACGGTGGGGCGTTACGCTAACCGCATTGCGCACGGAACATTCACTCTGGATGGAAAGACCTGCACGCTGCCGAAAAACAACGGAGACAACACGCTACATGGCGGATTGAACGGATTTAGCAAGAAGATTTGGGCTGGCAAGGAAGTTTCCAGCAAGGATGGCGTTGCCGTGCAGTTTACCTACGTCAGCCCGGACGGCGAAGAGGGCTTTCCGGGAACTCTCACGGCTACCGTCTTGTTCACTTTGTCCAAAGATAGGAATGAGTTGAGAATCGACTACACGGCAAGCACAGACAAGCCAACGGTACTCAATCTCACCAATCACAGCTACTTCAACCTGGCTGGGCAGAATCAGGGCAGCATCCTCGACGAAACACTGCAACTCAATGCCAGCAGGTTCACGCCGGTCGATGCCACGCTGATTCCAACAGGTGAGCTGCGCGACGTGAAGAATACCCCGTTTGATTTCACGCATGCGGTGGCGATTGGCGCGCGGATTGACGACGCGGACGACCAACTTCGGTTTGGAAGAGGTTATGACCACAACTGGGTGCTGGACAAACCAAAGGACGCTAACGGCCCGGTGCTGGCCGCGGTTGCGAAGGATCCCAAGAGCGGGCGCGTCTTGGAGATTCTGACGACAGAGCCAGGCATCCAGTTTTATACGGGGAATTTTCTAGATGGAACGGTAAGGGGAAAAGGCGGCTACGCTTATCCCCGGCGTTCGGCGTTTTGCCTGGAGACACAACATTTCCCGGATTCGCCGAACCAAGCGAATTTTCCTTCAACAACGCTAATGCCCGAAACGCAGTATCATTCCACGACAGTTTTCAGATTCTCATTGAAATAGCCTACGGGACACAACGAATGACACTACTTTTCGCGACTGCGGAATCATCCCGGTTGGTGCGACTTTCGGGAATCGATTTGGTGATTATCGCGATTTACTTCGCGCTGGTGCTGGGGATTGGCTTTTATCTGAAAAAGTTTGCGACTACCGGCGAGGATTTCTTCCTGGCCGGGCGCGAAATGACCGCATGGGTTGCCGGTCTGGCCTTCGTTTCGGCAAACCTGGGGTCGCTGGAACTGCTGGGCTGGGCCGGTTCTGCTTATCAATACGGGATTGTAGCAGTCCATTTTTATTGGATTGGTGCCATCCCGGCCATGATTTTCCTCGGTCTGGTGATGATGCCCTTTTACTACATCTCCAAAACGCATTCAGTGCCGGGTTACCTGCAATTGCGCTATGGGCCGGAGGCCAGCGGCTTGAGCGCGATCACCTTTGCCATCATGACGATTCTGATGTCGGGCGTGAACATGTACGCGATGGCGGTGGTGATGAAAGTGGTGTTGGGATGGAATTTGAACTTCAGCATCTGGGTATCGTCGTTGACGGTGGGCATTTATGTGGCGGCGGGCGGCCTGTTCTCCGCCATCTTCAACGAAGTGTTGCAATTTTTTCTGATTTGGTTCGGCGCGCTGCTGATTCCAATCTTGGGCTTGTACGAGACCGGCGGATGGCACGGGATGGTCGCGCGCATTCAGCAGAAGTCCCCGGCCCAGGATTTCACGCATGCCTGGCGCGGCCTGGGCGATTTTCAAAACAATCCGATGGGGATCAACTGGATCGGAATCGTATTCGGCCTGGCTGCCGTGCTATCCATGGGATATTGGACGACGGACTTTCTGGTCGTGCAGCGTGTGCTCTCGTCGAAAGACATTCGCTCGGCCAAGATGGCGCCAGTTATCGGGTCTTTCTTCAAGATGGCTGTGCCGATCATCGTTATTCTCCCGGGCCTTCTGGGACTCGCGGTGCTGCCGATGCAACTCGTGCCGGCCAGCGAAATACAGCCCGGTCAGCACAGCTACAACGAAGTGCTGCCATTGATGCTGGCGCGCTATTGCGGGCCAGGACTCATGGGTTTGGGGATCACCGCCCTGGTTGCGGGGTTCATGGCCGGCATGGCGGGAAACGTCAGCGCCTTCGCCACCGTGTGGACCTACGACATTTACCGGCCGTTTATCCGGAAGAGAGCGTCCGATGGCCATTACGTCTCGATGGGTCGCTGGTGCACGATGATTGGCCTGATCGCTAGCATCGGCACGGCGTATTTGGCCATGGGTTTCGCCAGCATCATGGATTATGTCCAGGCCTTGTTCGGATTTTTTATCGCGCCGCTGTTTGGCACCGTGTTGCTTGGCATGATGTGGAAACGTGTTACGCGGCCAGCGGGATTCTGGGGCCTCCTATGTGGCGTGTTCTCCTCGGTGACGATGTTTTTTCTGATGAAGTTCGACTCACGCTGGGTGAGTGTGTTCGCTTTGTCGCCTCATGCAAAGGGGTTGGCGCAGGCCATGTTCCAGGCGCTGTGGTCGTGCTTGACGTGCGTGGTGGTAACGTTGCTGGTGACTCTTGTGACCAAGCCAAAGTCGGACGAGGAGTTGCGGGGTCTCGTTTACAGCCTAACGGAAGTAGCGCACGAAGACCATGCGAGTTTCTTGCATCGTCCTGTGGTGTGGGGCATGGTATCGCTCACCGTCCTGGCGCTGCTCCAAATCATTTTCTGGTGAACAACGATGAGCGGGAAAGGTCACATCATTCCGATTTGGTTTTTTGTGGGAGTTCTCTTGCTCGTCTATGGCGTGCTGATTCTAGGCAGCGGGCTGGTGGAGTGGTCGCATCCACCAGACACGGTGCTTTCGGAGTTGCATGCGCCAGTATGGTGGGGGGAACTGCTGATTCTTCTGGGCGGAATTTACTGTTATGCCTTCCGGCCGGGCAAATACCGCTAGTTTGCCTAGCTTCGGGAAGCGAAAGAAGCCGCTTTGGCGGCAACCGGGATCCTCTCCGCTTTTTCGATTATCTCAAGCAAGGTGTCGCAGACTTCTGCAATTTGGTCATCGCGCAGCCGATTGAAGAAGGGCAAAGCGATGCAACGAACGGACTCTCGTTCGGTGATCTGTAGATGTGTCGCAAGTTGTCCTTCGGCCTTATAGGCGGGCTGAAGATGAATGGGAGCAAAATACGTCCCGCAGGCGATGCCACGGCCCGCCATTTCCCGCACGATCCAATCGCGCTGGCCTTCAGAAAAATGCTCTGCCAGGCGAACGACGTAGACAAACCAACTGATTTTGCGGTTTGGGCGTTCCAAGGGAGGAAGATAAACCTTTCTTGAGGTGCGTAGTCTTTGATGATATTTTCCCGCGACCTCCTCGCGCCGCTTCAGGATCCCTTCGATTCTTTTCAGCTGGGTTATCCCCAGCGCGCAATTCATCTCGGAAAGCCGATAGTTGTAACCGATATCCGAATGCTGGAGCCACTGGGCGGAATCCGTGCGCCCCTGATTGCGTAAGGAACGAATCCTGGTCGCAAGTTGCGGGTCCGCGGTGACCACAGCGCCGCCTTCGCCCGTGGTGATCTGCTTGTTGGGATAGAAGCCAAAGACGCCGGCGTCGCCGAACGAACCGGTTTTTCCTCCTTCGTATTCGGCGCCAAGGGCTTCGCAGGCATCTTCGATGACGCGGAGACGGTGGCGGCGCGCGATTTCCAGGATTTTCGAAAGCTCAGCCGGGCACCCGAAGGTGTGGACAAGAAGAATCGCTTTGGTGCGTGGGGTCATCGCCGCTTCGATTCGGCTTGGGTCCAGATTCAGTGTCTTGGGCTCGACGTCCGCAAAAACCGGGACGGCTCTTTCATAACGCAGGACGTTGGCAACCGCGATGAACGCGAAGGAAGGAACGATCACTTCGTCCCCTTCACTGATGCCCAGGGCGCGGACGCACAGGTGAAGCCCGGCGGTTCCGGAACTGACCCCGATTGCGTGTTCGGAGCCAAGATAGTTGCAGAGTGTGTGTTCCAACTCGAGGAGTTTCGGGCCGAGGCTTAGATGAGGAGTCCTCAGGACTTCGGCAACCGCTTGAATTTCTTCTTCGAGGATATCCGGTGCGGAGAGGGGAATTCTCATGACGCCGCTGCTCTTTGTGCCGCGCGTTCCATCACATCGAGGGCGACGCTCCGTTTGATAAGCAACTCACGGCCAAGAGGCACAGTCGTCAGGATCTCTACAATCTTCTCCGAAGCGTGGCCGTCGCCATAGGGATTCACCATGCCTTGAAGGGAATTACGAAATTCCTGCGATCTTGCCTCCTCAATCGTTTTCAGAATGGCCGTCTTATCTGCTGCTGCGTCCAGGACATTCGCGGCTCTCTCTCTCCCTTGTTGGCGCATGCCTATATTCACTGTGGGAAGCGCGAAGGACGCCGTCTCCATGATGCCGCTGCTGGAATTTCCTACCAGCGTCCTTACTTGGCGCAACAGGCTCCAATAGGTGACGGAATCCAGATTGGTGAAGATTCTTCCCCTGCCACGCGTCGCAAGGAATGCTCTTGTCCGTTCAATCAGCGATCTGCTCCCCGCATCAGCGTTCGGATAACAGAAAATAAGCGCTTCTGGAACTTCCCCTAGCGCTGCAAATAACGCGCCGGCCTCTTCGGTCGTATCGTGTGCCAGGGTTACCGGGTGATAGGAAACAAGGATGGCCGGCTGGGAAAGCTCGATCTGCAACCTTACTTTGAGCTCTTCGCGGGTCAACAAAGTCCGGCGTCGCAGGTGATCGAGCGAAGGAGCGCCAGCCTGATGGACGCGCCACGCTTCTTCTCCCATTGCAATCACTCGCTGTTGTGCCACATTGGTCGAAGTGAAATGAATGTGGCCCATTTTCGTCAGTGCATTGCGCACCGCGTCGTCAATGGCGCCTTCACTGACCTCGCCGCCTTCAATGTGCGCGATCGGGATGCGCAGGGCGAGGGCCACGGAAGCAGGCGCGAGCATTTCGTAACGGTCCGCGATCAGCAAAAGCAAATCCGGCCGCATCCGGCCCAGCAGGTCTGCGAAGCTGAGCGTCGCCACGCCGATGGTCTTGGCCATGCCCAGATCACTGTCGGAACTGAGAAGGCACTCGACGCGAGCTGCGATC
>Ga0335085_10001292_pt1 | contig 55357 bp, 50 predicted proteins | sample Lox_Sample_45_FD_206712 | JGI IMG/M metagenome (GOLD analysis project Ga0335085, IMG submission 206712) | Soil microbial communities from Loxahatchee National Wildlife Refuge, Florida, United States - Lox_Sample_4.5 | ecosystem: Environmental > Terrestrial > Soil > Wetlands | place: USA... | reverse complement strand
CGTCGATCAGCCTCTCGCCGAAGTTCCGCGGGTGAGAGGTCACGAACCTCAGCCGACGCAGCCCGTCGAGCGCGCCGACGGCGACGAGCAGATCCGCGAAGTCCTCGCCCGAGACGGGGTCGCGGTAGGCGTTCACGGTCTGGCCGAGGAGCTCGATCTCGACGACGCCGTCCGAGAGGAGCTTCCGGCACTCCTCGACGACGTCCGCGAGTCGCCGGTTGCGCTCGCGGCCGCGCGTCCTCGGGACGACGCAGAACGTGCAGTTCTTGTTGCAGCCCTCGATGACGGTGATCGCGGCGCGATGGGGAACGAGCCGCGCGATCGCGCCGGGAGAGTAGACGACCTCGTCCGCGTCGAACCCGGTCTCGCACGGGCGGTCGCCCTCCTCGCGGACGCGGCGGAGGACCGCGGGCAGCGTCTCGATGCGGCCCGTTCCGACGACGAAATCCACCCCGGGCAGGCGCTCGAGGAGGGCCTCTCCCTCCTGCTGTGCCACGCATCCGCAGACGCCGACGATGAGGCCGGGGTTCTCGCGCTTCATCCGCGCGAGGCGCCCGACGCGGTCGTAGACCTTCTGCTCGGCCTTGTCGCGTACGGAGCACGTGTTGAGGATGAAGACGTCCGCGTCGCCCTCCACGAACGTCTCCGCGTAGCCGTCCCGGGCGAGGAGACCCGCGAAGCGCCGCCCGTCGAGGACGTTCATCTGGCAGCCCCACGTCTCCACGAAGACGCGCCGGCCCGCGGTGAGATCGGGATTCACGCTCACGTCCAACAGATTAGCAGGAAAAGAAGGAAGGGAGAGAGGGCGAGGAGGAAGAGAAAGAGGAGGCTTCCTGGAAGGTCGAAAGAGGGTCGGGCCTCGAGTCGCGACCGGGCGGCACCTCGAGAGAGCCGGCCGAACCCCTCAGCGCAGCCAGCCCGGGGGCGTGTTCGAGCGGCGGGCCTCCTCGGAGAGGTCGTCGAGCGCCTTGCGCGCGGCGTCCAGGTCGGATCGCGCCTTCGAGAGGTCGTCGCGCGCCTTGTCCCACGCGGGTTTGATGACCCCGTCGCGGCGGAAGCCGTCGCTCTGCGCGTAGAAGTCGTTCTCGAGCTGCTTCGTCTTCGTGTCCAGCTCCGCGACGCGCTTCTCGGCGTCGCCGACGAGCGCCTTCGCGTGGTTCGACATCGCGCGCCAGTCCGCCTCGCTCCGCCCCGTGTCGTCGCGCGGGACGTCGTAGGTGGGGGCGGGCGTGGGCTCGGGTCCGCGCGCGGCGGACGCGGCGGGCGTTTTCACGACGACGCGGGCGCCCTTCGCCGGGGTGGGCGTGGGCGTGGCGCCCTTGCGGAGCGTCTCGTTCGTGATCGTCCCGAGAGACTTGCGAGGCGGCTGGCCCTTGCGCGCCTCCTTCGAGAGTCGGACGATGTCCGCGAGGGACTGGCCGGAGTGACCCTTGTCGACGGCCGGACCCACGACTCCCTTGAGCTTCGGGGGGGGCGTCGGAGTCGGCGTGGCCTCCCCGCTCACCGCCGCGCGGGGCGTCTCCGTCGGTGAAAGCCCCGAGAGGGCCGGCATCTGCGCGACCGCGGTGCCGGCGGAGAACGCGAGGAGCGCCGCGATTCCGCGCAGGGTCACGGGGCCGTCGTCCCCGCTCGCCCGTAGCGGTCCGAGAGCCGCACGACGTCCTCGAGCTCGGGGCTGGACACTTCGACGAGCAGGCAGTCGCCTTCCGGGGCGTACATCCGATGGCGGGTCCCGGGCGCGACGTGGAACGTCCCGCCGGGAGGAACACGCAGATCCGCGGCCTCGCCGTCGCGCTCGACCTGGAGGCCGAGGGTTCCCTCGAGGACGTGGATCGTCTCGTCCTTGCGCACGTGGTACTGGTAGGAGAGCGTCTCGCCCCTCCGGATCACGAGAAGCTTCCCGGCGTATCGATCGGTCTCGGCGAAGATCCGCTCCTCTCCCCAGGGCTTCGGGACGATGCGCGGGCGCGCGGCCGAGAGGCTCACGCCGGCACCTCGAGGCTGCGGCCGGGCTCCGCGGACGAAAGGGTGCGCAGCTCCTGCGCGAGAAGGGACGAGACCTCGTCGGCCGTGGTGAGGGAGAGCGCGGCCTTCGCGATGCGCGCGGCTTCCGTGAGGCTCACACCGCGGACGAACTCCTTGAGGACGGGCACGGAGCGCGGCCCCATGGAGAACTCGCGGATGCCGAGACCCAGGAACACGAGCATGAGCGCGGGGTCGGCCGCCATCTCGCCGCAGACCGCGAGGGGCTTGCGCGCGCCGTGCGCGGCCGCGGCGACCTGCGCGACGAGCCGCAGGACGGCCGGGTGCGTCGCGCGGAAGAGGTTCGACACGGCGTCGTTCGCGCGGTCGACCGCGAGCGTGTACTGGATGAGGTCGTTCGTCCCGAGCGAGAGGAAGTCCGTCTCGGGCGCCAGGAGATCGGCCGTGATCGCCGCCGAGGGCACCTCGATCATCGCGCCGATCGGAATGTCGTCGGGCACGTCGATGCCCTTCGCGAGGACGTCTTCCCGCGCCTCCTTGACGAGCTCGCGGACGCGCCGGAACTCCTCCACGCTCGAGACCATCGGGACGAGGATCCGGAGGTCCCCGGCGCTCGCGGCGGAGAGGAGCGCGCGCAGCTGCGTCGTGAACATCTCCGGGCGCGCGAAACACAGGCGCACGCCGCGCAGGCCCAGGACGGGGTTCTTCTCCTCGGCCCCCACGAGGTGGCGCGCGCCCTTCTTGCCCCCGAGGTCGTACGTGCGGATCACGACCGGGCGCGGCGCGAGCCCGGCGACGACCTCGCGGTAGACGGCGGCCTGCTCCTCCTCGCTCGGGAACTCGACTCCCTCCTTGGAGAGATAGAGGAACTCCGAACGGAAGAGCCCGACGCCGTCGGCTCCGTAGCCGATGACGTCCTGGATCTCGCTCCGGAGCTCGATGTTCGCGCGGACCGCGATCGGCGTGCCCTCGGCCGAGTACGTCGGCCCGGAAAGGGCGCGCTCCATGAGGGAGACCTCGCGCCGGGCCTCCGAGTCTCGGCGCTCGCGGAAGAGGGCGACGATCTCCTCGGGGGGCTCGCGCCAGACGATCCCGTCGCGGCCGTCGACGATGACGCGGTCGCCCTCTCCCACCGCCGTCAGGAGGCCGTGAACCGCGACGACGGCGGGCAGGCCGAAGGAGCGCGCGAGGATCGCGGCGTGCGACGTCTTGCCGCCCCGCTCCGTCACGAACGCGATCACGCGGTCGCGTGGGATGCGGACCGCGTCCGACGGCGCGAGTTCGTCCGCGACGATGACGATCGCTTCGCCCTCGAGGTCGCTCATCCGGAGGCGCGACTGCTCCTCGCCCCCGAGGTGCCGGCGGAGGACGCGCGAGACGTCGTCGAGGTCGGCCGCGCGGTCGCGGAGATTCTCGTCCGGCAGGCTCCGGAAACGCGCGACGAGGTCCTCCGTCGTCTGCGCGACGGCCCATTCGGCATTCGCCGCCTCGTGCACGATCCGGCGCTCGACGGGACCCACGAACGCCTTGTCCTTCAGGAAGAGCGCGTGCGCGTGGAAGATGCCCGCGTACTCGGAGCCCAGCCTCTCCTTGACGTGCCGGGCGGTCTCCTCGATCTCGGCGACGGCCGCCTGGGCGGCGCGGCGGAACCGCTCGATCTCGGCGGGGATCTCCTCGGGCTCGAGCGTGCGCCTCGGGGACGTGTCCTCGCGCGAGACCCACAGCACGGCCCGTCCCACGGCGACGCCGGGAGAGACGGGGATGCCGGTCAGCGAATGCGGCCGCTTCACGGTCACATTGTAGCGGGCGCAGGCGGCCGAGCCGGCGAGCGCGCGCGAGCGGGCGAGGACCGCCGAGCGGAAGGGAGGCGCCGGAGGCGCCGCGGGAAACCCGCCTGACGGGTTTCCCGATCATTCCGCCTCGTCGAACTTCCTCTCGACGAGGTCGCGCAGCGAGGCCATGGCCTGCTCCTCGTCGGAGCCCTCCGCGCGCACGAGGAGAGGCGTGCCCTTGCCGGCCGCGAGCAGGAGCAGCCCGAGGATGCTCTTGCCGTCCACCTCGTCTCCGTCCTTCGTGATCGAGACCTTCGACTGAAAGGACGCGGCGGCGTGGACGAACTTCGCCGCGGCCCGCGCGTGCAGCCCGAGCCGGTTCCGGAGCGTCAGGGTCTCTTCCTTCACGGCGTTCCCTTCGCCGGGCCGCCCACGAGCTCGGCGGCGGCGACGATGGCGCGCCGCCCCCTGTCGACGAGCACGTGGGCGATCTCGCGGGGGCTCTTGCCCTCGCGGGCGAGCGCGCGAGCCTTGACGACCATCGGCAGGTTGACCCCCGAGACGATCTCGACGTGGCCCGGCTCGAGGAACGCGAGCGCGAGGTTCGACGGCGTTCCGCCGAACATGTCCGTCAGGAGGACGACGCCCCGGCCCTTGTCGTGCTCGGCGATCGCCTTCTCGAGACGGCGGGTCGCGACCTCGGTCGAGTCGTCCCACGCGAGCGAAAGGGCCCCGATGTCGTCGGGCTCCTCCGGCTCGAGCATCCGGACCGTCTCGCGGAGGGCGTTCGCGAGCGGCCCGTGCGAGAGGAGGAGGAGGCCCACGGCGGGACCTTCGGGAGCCGTCATGTCAGTCGAGCGCCTCGTCGCGGTGCGACACCCGCACGGGGTACCCCAGCGCCGCCAGGTCTCTCGCGAGACGCTCGGCCACGTACACGGAACGGTGCCGTCCGCCCGTGCAGCCGATCCCGATCGTGAGGTACGCGCGGTTCTCGCGGCGGTAGTTCGGAAGGCAGAACGCCAGGAACCCGTGGAGCTGGCGGTAGAACGCCTCCGTCTGGTCCCCGGCCTCGATGAAGCGGGCGACCTCGGGGCTCCTGCCCGTGAGCGGCCTCAAGTGGGCGTCGAAGTGCGGGTTCGCGAGGAACCGCACGTCGAAGCAGAGGTCGAGAGCCGGCGGGAGCCCGTGCTTGAAGCCGAAGGAGACGAGCGAGATCGCGAGGACGCCCGGGTCGCCGGGATCGCGGAAGTGCTTCGCGACCGCGGCGCGCAGCTCGTGGACCGTCATGACGGTCGTGTCGATCACGAGGTCGGCCCGGGCCTTGACGTCCGCGAGGAGGCGGCGCTCGGTGGCGACCGCCTCGGTGAGAGAGCGTCCCTCGCCGAGCGGATGGGGCCGGCGCGTCTCCGAAAAGCGGTTCAGCAGGCCCTTCTCGTCGCAGTCGAGGAACAGGACCGTGATCGGAACCCGCGCGCGGAGGGACTCGAGGAGCTGGGGGAAACGGGTCGTGAAGTCGGGGTTCCTCACGTCGAGGACGACGGCGTTCTTCCGGCGCGGCGTCCGGTCCGAGGCGACCTCGCCGACGTACTCCTCGAGAAGGGACAGGGGCAGGTTGTCGACCGTCGCGTATCCGATGTCCTCGAGCGCGTGCGCGACGTAGCTCTTCCCCGATCCCGAGAGCCCCGTCGCGATGACGAGGCGCGACCCTTCGCTCACCTCTCGCGCTCCCGGGCCGTGAGCTTTCTCTTCGCGCGGCGCGCCACGTGGTCCGCGGCGGCCTTGCGCACGATCTCGTCGTGGACCTTCTGCGCGATCTCGCGCGCCGCGTTGAATCCCCGTCGCTTGAGAAGCTGGTTGCGGGCCGCGATCTCGACGAGGAGCGCGACGTCGCGGCCGGTCGCGACCGGCATTCTCACGCGCGGCACGGCGACGCCGAGGATGTCCTCGAACTCCTCGTCGAGCCCGAGGCGGTCCACCCCGGCCTGGTCGTCCCAGTCCTGGAGCTGGATGACGAACTCGACGGTGTGACGCTCGAGGACGGCGGCCACGCCGAAAAGCATGGGCACGTTCACGATCCCGAGGCCGCGCAGCTCCATGTGGTGGCGGATGAGGCCGGAGGAGGAGCCGATGAGGACGTCGTTCGGAAACCGCTGGACGACGACGAGGTCGTCCGCGACGAGGCGGTGCCCGCGCTGGACCAGCGCCAGGGCGCACTCGCTCTTGCCGACGCCCGAGTCGCCGAGGAGGAGAGTTCCGAGGCCGCCCACCTCCATGAGGACGCCGTGGAGGGTGGCGCGGGGGGCGAGCGACTCCTCGAGGTAGGCCGTGAGCCCTTCGATGACGATGCTCGTGAGCCGCTCGGTCGTGAAGAGCGGAATGTGCCGGCGCCGGCAGAGTCCGGTCAGGACCGGGCCCGGCGGGATGCCCTTCGTCACGACGACGGCCGAGAGGGGAAGGCGCGTGAAGGCGTCGAGGCGCTCGCGGACGACCGCCGGCGTCAGGGTCTTGAGGTAGTTGAACTCGCTCGCCCCGAGGATCTGGACCCGGTTCTCCTTGACGTAGTCGAGGAAGCCCGCGATCGCGAGGCCAGGTTTCTGGACGCGGGGCCAGTCGATCGGGCGGTCGAGGCCCTGATGGCCCGCCACGAGCTTCAGGCTCATGGAGGCCATCGCGGGCGCCCGGAGGTCGCCGGCGCGCACGACGGGGGCCTTCGTCTCGGACGGATCGCGCATGTCTACTCGGGGACGACGAGATGGTAACCCCCGTCCCGGCTGCGGTAGAGGAACCGCAGCTGGTGCGGGGACGCGGGGTCGCGGAAGACCATGAACTCGCGCCGGGACGCGGCGAAGTGCGTGAGCGCGTCCTCCTCGAACATCGCCCGCGGGCTCACGGTCTCGCGCCGGTGGCCGGACGCGGGTTTCGGCTCGGCAGGCGCCCAGCCCGCGGACCCGCGCACCCCCGAAGCCCGGTGCTTCTTCGACTCCTTGACGATCGCTTTCGTCTTCCGGGCCTGGCCGGCGAGGCGCTCCATCGCCGCCTGCGCGGCCGTGCGCTGGTCGGCGCCGTGCGCGGTCGCCGTGATCGTCCTCGAGCGGCCTTCGACCGTCACCTCGACCTCGACGTCGTTCCGCCCCGCGCTCACGACGACGCGCGCGGCCGCACGCGGCGGCAGGACCCGCTCGAGCCGCGCGAGCTTCGTCTCGACGACGTCGCGGACCGCGGGATGAATCCGGATGTGACGTGCCGTGTAGTCCGTCTTCATGGCTCCTCCTCCTTCGCAGGCTCGGCGGGGGCCTCGGCGGGGGCCGGCTCGACCGCCGGAACCCCCGGAGCGTCCGGGCCCGGGTCGAGCGGAACCGGAGCGTCGGTGCGGCGGATGGAGCTGGCGGGGATGCGCAGCTCCTCGCGGTACTTGGCGACCGTGCGGCGGGCGATCTGGATTCCCTCGCGCGCGAGAAGCTCGGCGAGCCGCGCGTCGGAGAGGGGGTGGGCGGCGTCCTCGGCCTCGATCAGGCCGCGGATCTTGTTCTTCACGGCGAGCGAGGACACGTCCTCGCCCCCCGAGGACGCGATCGCCGAGTGGAAGAAGAACTTCATGGGCACGAGTCCGCGCGGGGTCGCCATCCACTTGTTCGACACGACCCGCGAGACCGTGCTCTCGTGCATCCCGATGTCCTCGGCGACGTCGCGCAGGACGAGCGGCTTGAGGTGCGCGACGCCGTAGTCGAGGAAGTCGCGCTGCTTCTTCACGATCGACTCGGCGACGCGGACGATCGTGCGCTTCCGCTGGTCGAGGCTCTTCAGGAGCCACTGGGCGGCGCGCATCTTCTCGCGCAGGTAGCTCTTGCCCTCGCCATCGAGGTTGCCGTCGCGCGCGAGGAGCATCCGCCGGTACAGGGCGGAGACCTTCAAACGCGGGAGGCCGTCGTCGTTGAAGAGCACGACGTAGTCCTCCTCGACCTTCACGACGGCGACGTCGGGCTCCACGTAGATCGTCCGCGACGAGTCGTAGCGGCGGCCGGGTTTCGGGTCGAGCCTCCGGATCCACTCGAGCGCCTGCTGGAGCTCCTCGAGCGGCACCCCCATCTGGCGCGCGAGGAGGGCCGGCGGTTTCGAGCCGAGGTCCGCGAACCGGTGCGTCACGAGCTCGACGAGAAGGGGCGTCGCGACGTTCGCGGCGCGCGCCTGCAGCAGGAGGATCTCCGAAAGGTCGCGGCCGCCGACCCCGACGGGGTCGAAGGACTGGAGGAGCGCGAGGGCTCTCTCGGCGACCTCCATCGAGCACGGCACCGCCTGGGTCACCTCCTCGAGCGTCGCGCGCAGACAGCCGTCCGGGTCCACGTTGCCGATCAGGAAGCCGCACGCCTCCCGCACGTCGGGCAGGGCGTCCGAGACACCGAGCTGCTCGGTGAGATGCGCGTCGAGTCCCGGGGGCGACTCGGGCCGGTTCTCGAGGGAGAATTCCTCGCCCTCCTCGCTCATCCGGGGCGCGGTGGCGGTGCCCTCCATGTAATCCCCGAAGTACGCCTCGAGGTCGAGGTCCGAGAAAGGCTCCTCCGTGGTGCCGGGCGCGGCGTCCGACGCGGGCCCCGGAGCGGCGACGTCGGACGTGGGGGCGGGGCCCGCCTCGACGGACTCGGCGCGGGCGTCGGCGTCCGTCGCCGCGGCCGCCGCCTCGCGCTCGTCGGCGACGGCCGCCTCGAGGGCGGCCTCGGGAGCCTCCGCCGAGGACGCGAGTTCCATCTCGCGGGCCTCCGCGACGCCCGGCTCGTCGTCCGGGGTCGCCCTCGGCTCGGCGTCCTCCTCTTCGAGGACCGGGTTCGAGACGAGCTCCTGGTTCACGACGTCCTGCAGCTCCAGGCGCGTCATTTGCAAGAGCTTGATCGCCTGCTGCAGCGTCGGCGTCATGACGAGACGCTGCGAGAGCCTCAGGGAGAGTTTTTGTTCGAGTCCCATCGTGTGAATGCCCCGGCGCGCCCCCCAGGGACGACCTTGGCACGATTCTAGCTCGCGACCGCGGCGCGGACGGTCAGCCGAGCCGGAACGACTCGCCGAGATAGACGCGGCGAACCTCCGGGTCGGCCGAAAGCGTCTCCGGCGAGCCCGTCCGGAAGATCGTCCCCGAGTGGATGATGTAGGCGCGGTTCACGATCGCGAGCGTGTCGCGGACGTTGTGGTCCGTGACGAGAACGCCGATCCCGGCGGCCGCGAGGTCGCGGATGACCTGCTGGAGGTCGAGGACCGTGATCGGATCGATCCCGGCGAACGGCTCGTCGAGGAGGATGAACCGCGGCGAGAGCGTGAGCGCGCGGGCGATCTCGAGCCGGCGCCGCTCGCCGCCGGAGAGCGTGTCCGCGACGGAATGGGCGAGATGGGAGAGCTTGAATCGGTCGAGGAGATCGTGCGCGGTTTTCTCCCTCTCGACGCGGTCGCCGGGCAGGGTCTCGAGGATCGCGAGGAGGTTCTCGACGGCCGTCATCCGGCGGAAGATCGAGGGCTCCTGCGGCAGATAGCCGAGGCCCCGGCGCGCGCGGCGGAACATCGGGAGCGTCGTGATTTCCTCGCCGTCGAGAAGGACCGCTCCCGCGTCCGGCGTCACGAGGCCGACCGTGATCGAGAACGTCGTCGTCTTGCCCGCGCCGTTCGGTCCGAGGAGGCCGACGACCTCGCCGCCCTCCACGGTCACGCTCACGTCGTTGACGACGGTCCGGCCGCGGTAGGCCTTGCGCAGGGCGCGGCCCTCGAGGAGCGGTCTCGCGTCGCTCGCGCTCACGAGCCCTCCGGGCGGATGACGGTCTCGGTCGGGACCTTCCCTCCGGTCTCGACGTCCACCTGGGAGCGCCCCTGCCGGAACGTCAGCACGGCGCCCGTCGACTTGTTGCCCCGGCCGTCGAGGGCGGTCGCGGGCGAGCCCTCGAGGGTGACCGCCTCCGTCAGGGGGCGCCAGATCGCCTTCGTGCCCTCCCCGTGGCGGTGCTGGGCGCGGTCCTCGACCACGACGGCGCCGCGCGCCTCGGCGTACTCGACGGCGCGCGTCTCCGTCAGGCGGATGTCGGCCACGTCCGCGTTCATCGTCCAGGCTCCGGACGTGATCGTCGCATGACCCTCGAGCCGCACGAACCGGTCCGCCTCCCGGTGCGTCATGACGTCGCTCGTGGCGTTCACCGTCTCCGAGCCCGCCCCGGCCGAGGGCTTCCCCGTCTTCCCCTTTGGCGGCCCCGTCTCGCGCCGGAAGAAGGCGCGCACGTTCCGCTCGGCGCGGAGCGTCTTTTCCCGGTCGTCGAGCTCGAGCACCGCGCACCGCAGGACGCTCTCGTTCTGCCAGGCCCTCACGGACCCCGTCAGGAGGACCCGGGACGTCCGCTGCGAGAGCCGGAGCGTGTCGGACTCGGAGAAGAAGGGCGCGCCTCCCTCGCCGCCGAGGAGCCCGACGCGGCGGTCCCCGCCCGCGTAGGAGGCCCTGACGTTCCCGGAGGCGTCGACGCGTTCCTCCCGGCGGTTCCACGAGAGGGTCCTCGCGACGATCGTCCCGCGCTCGTCACGGTAATCGGCCGGGGCCCCGGGGTCGCCCGAGAAGACGGCCGTTTCCTCCCGGCCGCGCAGGGTCGCGTGCGGCGCGCGCACGGAGGCCCGCGTCCCGTCGGTCGCGACGACGCCCTTCTCGAACGCCGCGGTGTCGAGCGCGAGCCCTTCGAGGAACGTGAGTCGGGCGTAGCCGGCGGACAGGGACTTCAGGCCCGAACCGGGCGTTCCCCCCGCGCGGGACGACTCCGAGGCGCGGAGGTTCTCGGGGATCGTCAGCTCGGCCAGATGGCCGTCCTCGAAGCGTCCGAGGAAGCGGGGCGCCTCGGCCCGCCGCGCGCCGGAGGCCCCCGAAGGCGCGAGGTCCACCCGCGCGAGGCCCGGCGCGCTCGCCTCGAAGAGCGCGGGCTGCCCGTCGGGGTCGACCTCGAGGTCGAGGACGTCGCCCGCGACGAAGACGGCGGCGGGCGGCTGGCCGCCCTCCGGCGGCACGAGGAGGCGCGCGTCGGTCGTCGCCTTCATGAAGCTCCCGCCGGGGCGCGCCTCGCGGACGAACGTCCGGCCCCTGAGGAGGAAGCGGTCGGTCTTCATCACGGCGCCGCCGTCGGCCTCGACGCGACCTTCGCGGCCGAGGGAGACGCTCGGCGCGAGGAGCTCGACGGGGCGTCCCCCGTCTCCCCGTCCGCGCAGGCGGGCGTCGCCCTCGAGGAGGAGGACGCCGCTCCGGGTGTCGAGCGAGCCCCGGGCCGCGTTCGCGACGAGGCCGCCCCGCGTCGCGTCCACCGGGCCCTCCGAGGCGAGACGCCGGTGCGCGGGGTCGTACCGGAAGGACGAGCCCGTGACGCGCGTCTCCTCCCCTTCCACCTCGACGCCGTCGAAGACGCGGAAGGCCCGCGTGCTCTCGACGAGCTCCGCCCGGGGCGCGCGGATCGTGACGGTCTGGCCGTCGGCGCTCTCCTTCGACTCGAAGACGACGTCCTTCAGGCGGAACGTGCGCTCCCCCTTCTCCTCGAAACGCACCGCCTCCGACGCCCTGACGCGGTAACGGCCCTCGGACTCGCGGGTCTCGTCGTACTGGAAGTCGCGGAAGCGCATCCGGTCGCGGGCCCCGTTCGCCTCCGCGAGGAGCGTCGCCGCGACGGGATCGGTCGCCCCTTCCGTGCGCGCGCCCGGCTTGCGATAGGACAGCGCGACGAGGATCGCGAAGCCGGCGGCGAGAGCGCCGACCGCCGCGCGAGCGAGGCGCGCGAAGCCGCTCACCCGGCCTCCGGGGCGAGGTCGACGACCGTCAGCCCCGGCCGACCCGTGAGGGAGTCGATCGCGAGGTTCGCGGCGACGTCCCAACGGCCCTCCCGGGCGGACGCGGCGATCCCCGCGAGATCCCACCCCACGGCGTCGAGGCGCCGGCCCCCCGATGCGAACGAGACGCGCAGGCCCGCCTCGCCGACGGGTCTGCCGCGGCCGTCCCACGAGAGGCCGCGCAGGAGGAGGAGCGGCTTGGGGTTCTCCTGCCCGTGGGGCTCGAATCGCTCGAGCGCCTGCGCGAGGGCGGCGTCGGCCTCGGGCGGCTCGACCTCCGTGTCGACCTGCAGCTCTTCCGCCCACTCCTCGTCGTCGCGCGCGGAGGCGAAGGCGGCGCGCAGGTCCTCCCGGAAGGCCTCCCAGGAGGCGCGCGGGAGCGTCAGGCCGAGCGCCGCCGCGTGGCCTCCGAACTCCTTCGTGTAGCGCGCGGCGACGGGCGCGACGCGCTCGTAGAGCGGCGTCTTCCCGAACGAGCGCCCGCTCCCCGCCACGGCTTCTCCGTCCATCGAGAGGAGGAGCACGGGCCGGCCGACCTGCTGCGCGACGCGCGACGCCGCGATCCCGAGCACGCCCCGGTGCCAGCCTTCCTCGGCGGGGCCCGCCTCCACGACGACGGCGTCGCGGCCGGGGTCGAACGTCTTCTCGAGGCGCGCGAGGACCGTCTCCACGAGCTTCTCCTGCACGGCGCGGCGCTCGTCGTTCGCCGCCTCGATCTCGTCCGCGAGAACCTCGGCGCGCGCCGCGTCGGCGGTCGTGAGCAGCTCGAAGGCGCGCGCCGCGTGGTCGATGCGCCCCGTCGCGTTCAGCCGCGGCGCGATCCGGAACGCGACCTCGCGCGTCGACGGCGGGCGTCCCGCCGGAACGCCCGCTCTCCGGAGGAGCGCCGCGAGGCCCGGCGCGCGCGGGTCCGCGAGGCCGGAGAGCCCCCAGGCGACGAGGACGCGGTTCTCTCCCGTCAGCGGCACCATGTCCGCGACCGTCGAGAGGGCCGCGATCTTCGCGAGCGACGCGAGCCAGCGCCGCCGCGCCGAGGCGTCGACGCCCGCGCGCGCGCCCGAGTGGATGAGGAGGGCCTCGGACAGCTTCCACGCGAGACCCGCGCCGCAGAGCTCCTTGAAGGGATACCGGCACCCGGGAAGCTTCGGGTCCACGAGGACCGCGCCCTCCGGGAGCGCGGCGGGCGGGAGATGGTGGTCCGTCACGACGACGTAGACGCCGCGGCCCGTCGCTTCGGCGACGGTCTCGACGGCCGTGATGCCGCAGTCGACGGTCACGATCCCCTCGGGCTCGTGCTCCTCGAGCGCGCGGCGGAGGGCGGGGGCGCGCAGACCGTAGCCGTCGTGCAGGCGGTGCGGGATGAAGGCGCGCGCGTCGGCGCCGAGCCGGCGCAGGGCCGTCGTGAGGATCGCGAGCGCGCCGATCCCGTCGCAGTCGTAGTCGCCGAAGACGACGATTCGGCCGCCGCGCGCCGCGGTCGCCGCGAGGCGCTCGACGGCTTCGGGCAGGCCGCCCATCCCGAACGGGTCGAAGAGGCCGTCCGGCGCGGGCGAGAGGTGCGTGCGCGCGGCCTCGACGTCCGCGAAGCCCCGGGCCGCGAGGACGCGCGCGGCGGCGGCGGGCAGGCCCAGCTCGCGGGCGAGCCGGGCCGCCGCTTCGGGGTTCTGCGCCCGCAGGCGGCGACGGACGAGGCGCGGGGCCCGGACCCGCGCGCTCACGCGCCTTCCCAGGCCCCCATCGCGCGGAACTTGGCGTATCGGGCGTCGAGGAGCGCGTCGAGAGGAAGGGCGAGGAGGCGGTCGAGCTGCTGCGAGACGGCTCGACCGACCGCGTCGATCGTCGCGACGGGGTCCGCGTGCGCGCCCCCGGAGGGCTCGGGAATGACCTCGTCGATCACCCCGAGGGCCTTGCAGTCGGCGGCCGTGAGGCGGAGCGCGTCGGCGGCCTCCTTCGCCTTCCCCTGGTCTTTCCAGAGGATCGCCGCGCATCCCTCGGGCGAGATCACCGAGTAGACGGAGTGCTCGAGCATCAGGACGGAGTCGCCGATCCCGATCCCGAGCGCGCCGCCGGAGCCTCCCTCGCCGATCACGGTCGCGACGATCGGGGTCCTGAGGCGCGCCATCTCGAGGAGGTTCGTCGCGATCGCCTCCGACACGCCGCGCTCCTCGCTCTCGAGGCCCGGGTACGCGCCCGGCGTGTCGATGAAGGTGAGAACGGGCTTGGCGAACTTCTCGGCGAGCTTCATGACGCGAAGCGCCTTCCGGTAGCCCTCGGGGCGGGGCATCCCGAAGTTGCGGCGGATCTTCTCCTTCGTGTCGCGGCCCTTCTGGTGCCCGACGACGGCGACGGCCCTCTCACCGAGCCAGCCGAAGCCCGCGACGATGGCCGGGTCGTCCGCGAAGGAGCGGTCGCCTTTCCACTCGACGAAGTCCTGGACGAGGACGCGGACGTAGTCGAGCGTGAACGGCCGGTTCGGGTGGCGCGCGACGAGGGTCTTCTGCCAGGGGGTCAGGTTCTCGTAGATCTCGCGGGAGAGCTTCCCGAGCTTGTCGCGCAGCTTCTGGATCTCGCGGTCCTTCTGCGGGCTGTCCGCGAAGCCCTGCAGCTCCTCGAGCCGCGCGCGCACGCGGTCGAGGGGCTGCTCGAACTGGGCTTCGTTCGCCACGGGGAGACTGTAGCAGAGGGGCCGGCCGTCCCCGCGCCTAGAGCAGGTTCTGCGGGTCGACGTCCAGCTTCGGCGGATCCGGGAGAGACGCGAGGAGCTTCGCGGTTTCCGCGATCGCCTCGCGCTTTTCCGCCTTCACGAGGATGTGGTAGCGCCACAGCCCCTTGAGGCGCTCGAGAGGCGCGGGGGCCGGGCCGAGGAGCTTCACGGTCGCCGCGACGGCCGAGGACTGGAGCGCCGCGAACGCTTCCCGCGCCGTGCGGTGCGCCTTCGCGAGGTCCCGGTCCGCGAACAGCGCGAGGAGGAGGCGCGTGTACGGCGGGTACCGGAACGCCTTGCGGAAGCGCAGCTCGGCGTCGGCGAACGCGACGTGGTCCTGCCGGACGGCGGCGCGGATCGCCTCGTGGTCGGGGCGCGACGTCTGGACCGCGACGATTCCGGGCTTGTCGCCGCGCCCGACGCGGCCCGCGGCCTGCGTCACGAGCTGGAACGTGCGCTCGGCCGCGCGGAAATCGGGGAAGGACAGGAGCGCGTCCGCGTCGAGGACCGCGAGCGCGGTCGCGTTCGGAAAGTCGTGCCCCTTGGCGACCATCTGCGTCCCGAGGAGGGCCTGCGCCCTCCCCGTCTCGAAGTCGAGGAGGACGCCCGCCGCGCCGCCGCGGCGCGCCGCCGCGTCGCGGTCGAGCACGGCGTGGGACACCCCGGGGAAGGTCTCCGCGAAGCGCTCTCCGAGACGCTCCGTCCCGAAGCCGACGGGCTGCAGCGCGTCCGAGCCGCAGGCCGGGCACCTCTCCGGCCGGCGGAGGACGTCGCCGCAGTAATGGCAGAGGAGGCTCTCGTTGCGGCGGTGGTACGTGCGCGCCACCGAGCAGTTTCGGCAGCGGAAGTCCTCGCCGCAGGCGCGGCAGAGGAGGGACGGCGAGAAGCCGCGGCGGTTCAGGAGGACGATCGCCTGCTCGCCGCGCTCGAAGCACGCCGAGAGGATCTGCACGGTCCGCGCCGCGAAGAGGATGCGTCCGTGGTCGCCCTCCTTCGCCGTTTCTCCGCGCAGGTCGATCACCTCCACGGCGGCGCGGGGGCGGGCGCCGGGCCGCTCGGGCAGCGCGAGGCGCGGGAGGCGCCCCTCGCGGGCCGCGCGCTCGAGCTCCATGGACGGCGTCGCCGAACCGAAGACGACCGTCGCGCCTTCTTCCCGGGCGCGCACGCGCGCGACGTCGCGGGCGTCGTAACGCGGAGATTCCGCCTGCTTGTACGAGGCGTCGTGGGCCTCGTCGAGGACGACGAGGCCGAGGTCCGGCAGCGGGGCGAAGACGGCCGACCTCGGGCCGACCACGGCGCTCACGTCCCCGCGCCGCGCGCGCTCCCATTCCCCGGCCCGCTCGCCCTCCGACAGGCCGCTGTGGAGGAGCGAGACGCGGTCGCCGAAGCGGGCGACGAGCCGCCGCACGAGCGCCGGCGCGAGCGCGATCTCGGGAACGAGGAGGATCCCGCGCCGTCCGGAAGCGACGGCGCTCTCGAGCGCCGCCAGATAGACCTCGGTCTTGCCGCTGCCCGTGACGCCGTCGAGGAGGATCTCGTGGCTCTTTCGCGAGGCGACGAGCCTCGCGATCGCGTCGATGGCGTCGTGCTGCGCGGGCGTCGGAACGGGCCGCCTGTCCGGCCCCGCCGGGCCGACGTGCCGGGCGAGGTCGGCGCGCCGCTCGGTCTCGACCGCCGTCACGAGGCCCGCCTTCGCGAGCGCCGAGAGGACGGCGGGCGACGCGCCCGCGGCCCGGAGCTCGTCCGCCGACGCCGGCCGCCCGAGGGCCAGGAGGTGCGCATGGAGCGCGCGACGCTTCGGCGCCCGGGCGAGGGCGGGATGGTCGGAGGCGGCGGGCCGGGCCACGAACGCCCGATCCGACGGCGCCGAGCCCGCGCGCAGGTTCTCCGACCGGATGCGCGCCAGGCCTCCGCCGACGAGCCGCTTCAGGGCCGAGACGAGCCCCTTTCGGCCGATGGCCTCGACGAGCTCGGGCAGGCGCGCCTCTCCGCGCTCGAGGAGGAGAGCGAGGACCTCGCCTTCGAGACCGGTCGTGGAGGCGCCGACGGCGGCGGGACCGGGCACGTATACCGCCTCGGTCCCGCCGATGAGGCGGCCCGGCACGGCGGCGCGGAGCATCTCGCCGGGCGCGACGACGTAGTACGCCGCGGCCCTCACGAGGACGTTCACGAGGGCGGGCGGGAGGAACGGCTCGTCCTCGAGCAGGGCGACGACGTCGCGCTCGGTCGTGCCCTCGGGCGGCTCCGGAGGATGGACGTCGGCGACGAGTCCCGTGAGCAGCGCGCTCCCGAACGGGGCCGCGACCCGCGCGCCGACGGCGGCCTCCCCCGCGTCGTCCGGGAGGCGGTACGAGGGAAGGCCGGGAAAACGGTTCGGGAGGAGGAGACCGACGCGCCGCATCAGATGCGGGCGCGGGGCTTCTGATCGGGTGTCTCCTCGGGAGCGTCGTCGTCGTTCGATCCCGCGGGCCGCGGCTCGGCGTCGGGGTCGACGAAGACGCGCTCGGCCGGCTCCCACCGCCACCGCCGGACCGGGTCGGCCGCGACGTCCGGCGTGATCACGACGAGGCTGCGTTCGAGCGTGACGTCGCCGTCCGCGAGCGAGATCGCCTTCTCGACCCATACGGGGCCCTCGAACGACCCGTCGGCCTTCCCGAAGAACGCGCCGACGTGGAACCAGAGCCCGCTCCGTCCCTTCTCGACGAACGCCTGGACGAAATCGAGGCGGCCGTCGCCGTTCAGGTCGCCGCGCGTGAAGTACGGGTGGTACTCCCCGTACACGGAGTCGAGGTCCCGACGCTCGTCCGTGTCCGTCGCGTCCCCGTCGAGCGCCGGGCGGAGCGAAAGCCTCGGCGCGGCCGAGGCGGCCTCCGCGATGGCCGCTTCGATCGCGCGCCTCTCGGCCGCCGTCCACAGCGGCGGATGGGGCTCGGCGGCGGGCGGCTTGTCCTCCGGCGACGGGGCCGGCCGGACCGCGACGACGAGGGCGACGGCGGCGGAGAGACCCGCGATCGCCGCGACGACGAGCGCGTGGCGCAGGCGAAAGGTCACGGCTTCGTCCCCCTGCGGGGCGGGGCCGGGAGGCCGACCTTGTCGAGCACCTTGAGCAGGTCCTCCCAGGCTTCCTTCTTCTGCGCGGGCTGGCGCAGCAGGAAGGACGGGTGGAAGGTCGGCATCACGGGAATCCCGCGGTACGCGCCCCACCGGCCCCTGAGCCGCATGATCCCCTCCTCGGTCTCCAGGAGAAACTGCGCCGCGAACTTGCCGAGCGCGACGAGGACTTCCGGCCCGACGAGTTCGATCTGGGCTTCGAGGTAGCCGCGGCAGGACGCGATCTCGTCGGGCTCGGGATTGCGGTTGTCGGGCGGGCGGCACTTCAGGACGTTCGCGATGTAGACCGACTTCCGCGGCAGCCCCATCCCGTCCTCGATCATCCGCGTCAGGAGCTGGCCCGCGCGCCCGACGAACGGCACGCCCTGCGCGTCCTCGTCCGCTCCCGGCGCCTCGCCGACGAACATGATCTTCGCGTCGGGAGAGCCGTCGGCGAAGACCGTCTGCTTGCGGGTCTTGCAGAGGCGGCAGGAGACGCAGGAAGAGACTTCCCTTGCTAAAGACGGCAGGTCCACTGAAGAAGCGCGGCGAGCCGACGGCGCAGTGCCGGGATACGGCGCACTTTCTTCGAAGGTGTATGAAGCGGCCGGCGCGGGGAGCGCCGCCGCCGCGGTGCCTGCTTCGCCCCGGCCCGCTGCCCTATTCACCTTCAAAGAAATCCTCTCTTCTTCTTCCTTCTCCTCGTCTGCCCTGGATTGCGCCGGCTGCGCCGGCGCGCCCGGGGCGAGGTACAGCTCCGCCACACCGAGGTCACGGTAATAGGCGAGGAGGGCGGTCAGGGGGTCGCCGGGGCGGGTGCGTCTTTGGTCTTCGGGCATTTGACGTCGAGGAGGACCGCGACGCGATCGAGGATACGGCCGGCGACCACCGTCTTCGAAGATCTTTCGACGCGTTCGGGCGCGGTTCCCGGCGCGAGGATGAGCACCTCGTTCTCGTCGGCGTCGAACCCGATGCCGGGCCGCGCGACGTCGTTCGCGACGAGGAGATCGACGGCCCTGGCGGCGAGCTTCTTCTCCGCGCCCGCGAGAAGATCCCCGGTCTCGGCGGCGAAACCGACGAGGACGGTCGTCTTCCGGGCGGCGGCCGCCGCGGCCGCGAGGATGTCCGGGGTCGCGACGAGCGCGAGCCCGGGGACTCCGGAGGCGCGCCTGATCTTCGCGGCCGCGGGCTCCGCGACCGCGAAGTCCGCCGGGGCGGCGGCCATGACGAGGGCGTCGGCGGAGGCGAGCTCGGCGAGGACGGCTTCGCGCATCTCGGCCGTGCGCTCGACCCGCACGACGCGCGCGCCGGGCGGCGGCGCGAGCGGGACGGGGCCGGTCACGAGGACGACGTCCGCGCCGCGCCTGCCTGCTTCCCGGGCGAGCGCGAAGCCCATCTTCCCGGAGCTGCGGTTGGAGAGGAACCGGACGGGGTCCAGGGGCTCGCGCGTCGGTCCGGCCGTCACGAGGATCCGCCGGCCCTCCAGCGTCCGCGCGACGGCGCCGGCGTCCCGGATCGCCCGCGCGATGCGCGCGGGCGGCGCGAGGCGGCCGGGTCCGACGTCGCCACAGGCGAGGTCGCCCGCGTCGGGCTCGACGACCGCCGCGCCCCGGCTCCTGAGGACCCGGAGGTTCTCTTCCGTCGCCGGGTGCGCCCACATCCACGTGTTCATCGCGGGGGCGAGGACGAGAGCCGAGCGGTGCGCGAGCGCGTACGTCGTGAGGACGTCGTCGCCGATGCCGTGCGCGAGCTTCGCGAGGACGTCGGCCGTCGCCGGGGCCACCGCGAGGACGTCCGCCCAGCGGGCGAGGGCGACGTGATCCACGGCCCCGGAGGAGGGGTCCCACAGGTCCGCGATCACGGGGTTCCTCGAAAGGACCGAGAGGGTGAGCGGGGCGAGAAAGCGCGTGGCCGCCGGAGTCATGACGGCCCGGACCTCGGCGCCGCCGTCCACGAGGGCGCGGACGATCTCGGCGGACTTGTACGCCGCGATCCCGCCGCTCACCCCGAGGACGACGCGAACGGTCACTCGGTCGGGAGGGGGTCGACCGCCGGCGTCTCCTCGATCGCGGGCTCGGCGGTCGCGAGCTGCCAGCGGACGAGGTCGGACTTCACTTCGTCCAGCGCCACCCTCGTCACTTTCGCATGCCGGCTCTCCATCTTGGGGCGGGCGCCCTGAACGAGCTGTTCGGCGCGGCGCGAGGCGATGTGGACGAGGCGGAACTTCGACTCGACGTTCGGGGGAAGATTCTGCGACATCTGGGGTCAGTCCTCCGTGAGATCACGTTGCAAAGGTCCTCAGGATCGATTCGAGGCGCTCGCGCCGGCGCCCGCGCCCCGCGCGTCGCGCCACGATGATCGAGCGGAGCTCGTCCACCGCGGGCTCGAGGCCGTCGTTGATTATCGCATAGTCGTACTCGCCGAACTCGGCCATCTCCTTGGCGGCCACGGAGAGCCGGCGGGCGACCGCGTCGGCGGCATCGGACGCCCGGGCCTTCAGGCGCGCCTCGAGGACCTCCCGCGACGGCGGGAAGACGATCACCTTGACGGCCTCCGGCACCGACGAGCGCACCTGCCGCGCGCCCTGGACGTCGATGTCGAGGAGGACGTCGACGCCGGCCGCGAGGCGGGGCTCGACCTCGGCGCGCGACGTGCCGTAGAGGTTCCCGTGGACCGTCGCCCACTCGAGGAAGCCGCCGTCGGCCTCGAGCTTCCGGAAGGCCGCCTCGTCGCAGAAGTGGTATTCGACGCCGTTTCTCTCCCCCGCGCGCGGACGGCGCGTCGTGTGCGAGACGGAAAAGTGGAGAGTGCCGCCGATCGCCGGGTCCTCGAGGACGCGCCGGATGAGCGTGGTCTTGCCCGCCCCGGACGGGGACGAGACGATGAAGAGGTCGCCGCGGGTCATCGGAGGCACCTCATTCGACGTTCTGAACCTGTTCCTTGAACGCCTCGAGCTCGGACTTGAGGTCGAGGACGAGTCTCGTCGCCGCGGCTTCGCGGACCTTCGAACCGGACGTGTTCACCTCGCGGTGCAGCTCCTGCGCGAGGTGGTCGAGGCGCCGCCCCACGGGCCCGGCGCCCGCGACGAGCCGCCTGACCTCCGAGAGGTGCGCCCTGAGCCGGTCGACCTCCTCGGTGACGTCCGCGCGGTCGGCGAGCAGGGCGACCTCCTGCGCGAGGCGCGCCTCGTCCAGCGGCACGCCCGCGGCGAGCTTCTCGATGCGCTCCCGAAGCGCGGTGGCGATGCGCTCGGAGATCCCCGCCCGTGCTGCGTCGAGGGACGCCACGCCGCGTTCGAGCTCTTGAAGAATCTCCTCGAAGGTCCGAGAGAGAGCGGCGCCTTCCCGCACGCGGCTCGCGTCGAAATCGGCGAGAGCCTGATCGACGAGGGAAACGAGGGACTCCTCGAAGGTGCCCTCGCCCGGCCCCTCCGGATCGCTCTGCCGGACGACTCCGGGCAGGCTGAGGAGGTCTCGCGCGGTCAGGTCGGCCGCTAATCCCCTTTTCAGAGAATCCTCTTTCCAGAACCTTGCATACCGCTCCGCCGCGTCCAGGTCCAGGATCTCCCCGGGCCGGGGCGCGGATGCGCCCGCGCCACCGGCGCCCGAAGGGCGCGCCGTGCGGATCAGCACGTCCACGTGGCCGCGCTGGACGACCTTCGCGACGGCCCGTCGGATCGCGGGTTCCGCCGATGCGTACTCGTCGCGGAGCTTGATGGAAAGGTCGAGGAAGCGGTGGTTCACGCCCTTGACGACGACGCTCACCTCGGTCCCGTCGGCGAGCGCGCCCGCGGCCTTGCCGAAGCCGGTCATGGACTTCATGAGGGAGCACCTCCCCCGCCGTCTCCGTTCGCGAAGACCTGCAGGTCGTGGAGACGACGATACAACCCTCCCGACGCGAGGAGGTCGCCGTGCGTCCCCCTCTCGACGATACGTCCCGCCTCGAGGACGACGAGCTGGTCGGCGCGGCGCACGGTCGAGAGGCGGTGGGCGATCACGAGCGTCGTGCGGCCCGCCATGAGGCGCTCGAGGGCCTCCTGGACGGCCCTTTCGCTCTCGGCGTCGAGCGCGGACGTCGCCTCGTCGAGGACGAGGATCGGAGGGTCCTTCAGGAGGGCCCGTGCGATCGCGAGGCGCTGACGCTGCCCGCCCGAGAGGCGCGCCCCTCCCTCTCCCACGCGCGCGTCCAGCCCGTTCGGCAGCGCGTCGACGAACGCGAGGGCGTTCGCGGCCTCGAGGGCCTCCCGGATTCTCGAGTCGGCGACGTCCGGCGTACCGTACGCGACGTTGCGCCGGACGCTCTCGTCGAAGAGGACGACGTCCTGCGTCACGAGGCCGATCCGCGCCCTCAGCGAGGCGAGCGTCGTGTCGCGGAGGTCGATACCGTCGACCGTCACCCGGCCGACCGTCGGGTCCATGAACCGCGGAAGGAGGGCGGCGAGCGTCGACTTGCCGGCGCCGGAGGGGCCGACGACCGCCGTCACGGACCCGCTCGGGAGGACGAGGTCGACGTCGACGAGCACCGGCTTCCCCCCGGGGTACGCGTAGCTGAGGCGCTCGAAGGCGATCTCCCGGACGAGACCCGAGAGAGGCCGCGCGCCGGGCCGGTCCGCGACGTCGTTCGGGGCGTCGAGCACCTCGAAGACGCGGCGCGCCGAGACGAGCGCCTGCTGGAGCGCGAGGTTCGTCCGCGTCGCGCGCTTGAACGGCTGGTACATCATGACGAGGCCGACGCCGAACGAGAGGAAGGTCCCGAGCGTCATCTTCCCGGACGCGATGCGCGTCGAAGCGTAGCCGAGGAGGAGGAGGAAGGTGAGGACGGACGCCGTCTCGACGAGGGGGGAGGCGAACGCCATCACGCGCGCGCCCTTCTTCGCGAGCCGGAACGTCCGTTCGTTGACCTCGGCGAAGCGGCTCGACTCCCACGGCTCGGCCCCGTAGGCCTGGACGACGCGCGCGCCGCGGATCGTCTCCGACAGGACTCCCGTGAGGTCGCCCATCTTCTCCCGGGCCGACCTCGAGAGGTGCCTCAGCCGCCGCGCGATCAGGACGACCGGGATCACGATCGCCGGCGCGATGACGAAGGCCGCGGCCGTGAGCTCGGGCGAGAGAGCGACGACGAGGAACATGAGCCCGAGGAGCGTCGCGACGGACTGCACGAGGTCCGCGAGGTCGGTTCCGAACAGGCTCTGGATCCGGTCGACGTCGCCGGTCACGCGGGCGATGAGGTCGCCCGACGGGTGCCGCGCGAAGAAGGAGCCGGACTGGCCCAGGACCCTCTCGTAGACCCGGTGCCGGAGGTCTCGCACGAAGGCGAGGCCCACGGCGTTGAAGCGGTACTCCGCGAAGAACATGCAGAGGTTCTTGAGGAGGAAGGCCACGAAGAGGAGCAGGGGCAGGAAGAGGCGCTTGCCCTTCTCGGTCACCCCGAGCGACTCTTCGAGCGTCTCGAGGCCCTGGTCCAGAGCGCGCGCGACGGCCGTGCGCCGGAGCGTGGCCTTCTGGCCGACGAGGGACCCGACGCCAGGCGCGTTCGCCTCGGAGAGAACGGCGGCGCGCGTCTCCTCCGAGAGGACCTGATCGAAGAGGGGGCCGATCAGATAGGCGACGGCCGACGTGAAGATCGAGACGCCGAGCATGGCGCAGACGGCGACGACCGCCGCCCGCCGGTGGGGCTTGAAGAGGACGGCGAGGCGGCGGAAGTCGTTCACGCGGCCCTCCCCTCGCCGACCGCCGCGAGAAGAGCCTCCGCCGCGCGCTCGGCGGCGCCCGGAGGGCCGAGGTCCGCGGCGCCCCGCGCGAGGCGCTCCCGGGTCGCGGCCGAAAGCGCCGGGTCGGTGAGAAAGCGCTCCGCGGCCGCGGCGACGTTCTCGGCCGTCGCTTCGTGCTGCAGGAGCTCGGGCACCGTGCGGGCGCCCGTCCCGTCGTCCGAGACGATGTTCGCCATCGCGACGTGCGGGACCTTCACGATCCACTTCCCGACCCAGAAGCTCACGGGGTGGATCTTGTAGACGACCACCATCGGGACCCGGGCGAGGAGACCTTCGACGGTCGCGGTCCCCGAGGCGACGAGGAGGACGTCGGAGGCCGCGAGGAGGGAGAGGTGCTCGCCGGAGACGACGCGCCAGCCCGAGAACGCAGGGCCCGCCAGACTTTCGAGAAGAGGGGCGGAGATCGAGTCCGCGCGCACGAGCACGATCTCGAGCCCCGGATCCTTCCTTCGAAGGATCTCGACGGCGTCTCGAAAGACGGGGAGCATCGACTCGACTTCGCCCTTTCGGGAGCCGGGCATGAGGACGACCCTTTTCACGCCCGGGCGAGGCCGTGGCGCAGGGGACGCGAGCTCCCGCGCGGCGCCGTCCACGAGGGGATGCCCGACCCACCGGACGTTCGCGCCGAGCCCACGGGCGTCGTACCAGCGCTTCTCGAAGCCGAAGAGGACGAGCACGGCGCGGCCGATTCGGGCGATCGCTCTCGCCCGCCGGGGGCGCCAGGCCCAGACCTGCGGCGAGACGAAGAAGACCACGGGCACGCCCGCCCGCGCGAGACGCCGCGCGAGCGGCAGGTTGAAGTCCGGCGAGTCGATGAGAACCGCCGCGTCCGCGCGCTCGCGGGCCGCCGCGGCCGCGAGGTCCTTGATGAGCCGGCGCGCGAAGCGGATCTTCGCGAACGCCTCGACGAGGCCGATGATCGCGAGATCCTTCTGGTGGGCGAGGAGCCGGGCGCCGGCCGCCCGCATCCTCTCTCCGCCGACGCCGAAGACCTCGAGGGGCGCGACGCGCGGGCGCAGGGCCGACAGGAGCGCCGCGGCGTGCTGGTCGCCGGAGACCTCGCCCGCGACGACGAGGAGCTTCAAGGTCTCACCCCGCCACCCGCCCCGAGGGCCCACGCGACGAGGACGGATCCGCCGACGAGCGCGACGAAGGTCGCGAGGAAGAACCGGCCGCGGGCACGGGCGTCCTCCCGCCAGAGGAGAGCGAGGAACGCGGACAGGAGGGCCGCGAGCCAGCCGAGAAGGAGGAAATGGTCGCGGAGGAGGCTCATCCGCGGCGGCCCCGCGCGCGCTCCCAGACGTCCAGGACGAGGAGCGCCTGCATGATCGCCGCGACGAAGAGGAACGTGCGCGCGTACTCCGCGATCGACGCCGCGGCGTTCGCGGGCCCGAGAAGGAGCCCCGTGGCCGCCGTCAGGAGGACGATCGTGCAGAAGGCCGCGCCCCGGGACCGCTCTCCGAGGAGGACGTGCCCGGCTCCCGGAAGCGCCGCCGCGACGAGGACGAGTAGGGCGGCCTCTCCCGGCCGCTTCGTCACGAGACGCGCGCGAGCGCGGCCGCGAGGCGCGCCCGCGTCGTCGGCAGGTCCTCGGGGATCGTGCGCGTGCCTCCGAGGACGGTCAGGAAATTCGTGTCGCCGTCCCAGCGCGGAACGAGGTGGACGTGGACGTGGTTCGCGACGCCCGCTCCCGCGCTGCGCCCGAGGTTGCAGCCCGCGTTGAACCCGTGCGGCCGGTACGTCTCCCGGAGAGCCGTCTCGAAGCGCGCCGCGAGGTCCGACACCTCGTGGCGCTCCTCGGGCGTCATGTCCGCGAGGCCGGCGCGGTGGGCGAACGGCACGATCATGACGTGACCGTTCGTGTACGGGTAGCGGTTCAGGACCGCGTACGCGGTCCGGCCGCGGTGGACGACGAGCGCCTCGGCGTCGTCGTGCTTCGGGAGCTCGCAGAAGAGGCACCCGCCCGGATCGACGCCGCCTCCCGCGAGGTACGCCGCGCGCCAGGGCGTGAACAGGGCCTCCATCAGGCCTTGTCCGGCTCCCCCGCCGTTCCGGCCGGCGCCGCCTGGTTGATGAGCTCCTTGAGCTTCTTTCCCGGCTTGAAGTACGGAACCCGCTTCGGCGGGACCATGACCTTCACGCCGCTGCGCTTCGGGTTGCGCGCGATGCGGGCGCCGCGCTGGCGGAGGCGGAAGCTCCCGAACCCCCGGAGCTCGATCTTCTGGCCCGACCGGAGAGACGCGATGATCCCGTCGAACACGGACTCGACGATCACCTCGGCCTGCTTCTTCGTCAGTTCGGTCGCCTTCGCGACCTCCTCGACGAGATCGGCCTTGGTCGTCGTGCCCTCGGAGCGTCCTACCACAGAAAGAAGACGTTCCATCCGCCCCCCACCGGAGCGCCCGAGAGGAGGCGCCCCGCAATCGTCGTTTCCGAAGGCCCGCCGGTCAGGAGCTCGAGGAGTCCCGGGCGCACCGGCCGCGGATGCCAGACCTCCGCGGGCACGCTCATGTGCGCCATGCGCGCCGCCCGGTCCACGGCGTCGCGGTAGTCGCCGATCTCGTCCACGAGCCCGAGCGCGAGCGCCTCTTCGCCCGTGACGACGCGCCCGTCGGCCATCTTGTCCATGGCGCCGGGCTTCAGCCGCCCCTTGCGGCCCTCGGTGACCGCGGCGACGAACTGCGCGCGCAGCTTCTGGATGAGGTCCTCGAAATACGCCCGGTCCTCCTCCGTGATCGGGCGCGTGGGGTTGCCCGAGTCCTTGAGGGCGCCGCTCTTGATCGTGACGGCGCGCAGCTTCGCCCACTCGAGGAGGTCCCCGTAGTTGACCCACTGGATGATGACGCCGATCGACCCCGTGATCGTGCCGGGGTTCGCGACGATGTGGTCCGCCGCCACGGCGGTGTAGTAGCCGCCGGATGCCGCGACGGACTCCATCGAGACGACGACGGGCTTGCCCGTCTCCTTGCGGAAGCGCGCGATCTCGCGGTTGAGCTCCTGCGACGCGGCGACGCCGCCGCCGGGCGAGTTGATCCTCACGACGACGGCCTTCACCCCGGGCGTCTCGCGGAAGCGCCTGAGCGTCTCGCGGAACCGGTCCGCCGAGAGGATGACGCCCTCGACGTCCGCGACCCCGACGCGGCCCCCGAGCGGGAAGCCGATTCCGTCGCCGCCGCCACGGGCCACGGTGCCCGAGACGACGACGGCCGCGGCCACGAGAAGCGCGAGGAACGCGCAGCCGATTCCGGCGAAGACCCACGCGACGGTGGAGCGCTTCATCGGGCGGGTCCCGCGCGTCTCACGGCCGCTCCGTCACTCGGCCGGGTCCGTGCCCGCGGTGACGTGGTCGTCCGCGGCGCTCTCGCCTTCGTGCGTCCCGGAGGCCTCGCCCCGGGCGGGTTGCTCGACGTCGCGCGAGGAGAGGCCGATGCGCTGCTCGTGCGGCTCGATCCGGAGGATGCGCACGCGCACGGGATCGCCCTCGTGATAGACGCTGCCGGGCTTCTCGCCGCGCGGGAGCGGCGTCTCGGAGACGTGCATGAGGCCTTCGAGGCCTTCGGGCAGGCGGACGAAGACGCCGAAGTCCGCCACCTTCGCGACCGTTCCGTCGACGATGTCGCCGGGCTGGTGCTTCCCGCCGAACTCCTCCCACTCGTTGGGGCGGAATTCCTTGATCGAGAGGCTGATCCGCCGGTTCTCGACGTCGATCGCCGTGAGGACGGCCTGGACCTCGTCGCCCTTCTTGAGCACTTCCGACGGGTGCTTGACGCGCCGTCCCCAGGACATGTCCGACACGTGGATGAGGCCGTCGATCCCTTCCTCGATCTCGACGAAGGCGCCGAAGTCGGTCAGGTTGCGGACGGTGCCCGTGATGCGGTCGCCGATGTGGAACTTCTCGGCGAGCTGCTCCCAGGGGTTCGGCTCCGTCGCGCGGAGCGAAAGCGACAGGCGGCGCGTCTCGGGGTTCACGTCCGCGATGACGGCCTCGATCGTGTCGCCGACGGTCAGGAGCTTCGACGGGTTCTTCACCCTCTTCGTCCAGGACATCTCGGAAACGTGGATGAGGCCCTCGACGCCCTCCTCGAGCTCGACGAAGGCGCCGTAGTCCGTGAGGGAAACGACCTTCCCGCGGACGCGGGCGCCGACCGGGTAGTGGGCCGGCAGGTCGTGCCACGGATCGGGCTTCAGCTGCTTCATCCCGAGCGAGATCCGTCCGGTCGCCTCGTCGAACCGGAGGACCTTGACCTCGACCTCCTGCCCGACGTGGACGGCGTCCGACGGGTGTGCGAGCCGGCCCCACGTCATGTCGGTCACGTGGAGGAGGCCGTCGATCCCGCCGAGGTCGACGAACGCGCCGTAGTCCGTGAGGTTCTTGACGACGCCCTTGAGGACGCGGCCGTCGGCGAGGGCCGCGGCGGCTTCTTTCTTCTTGACCTCGGCGACCTCGTCGAGGATCGCCTTGCGCGAGAGAACGATGTTCCCGCGCTTCTTGTCGAGCGAGACGACGCGGAACTCGAGCTCGCGGCCCTTGAGGACGTCGAGGTTCTTGAGCGGGCGCGAGTCGGCGATCGAGCCGGGCAGGAAGGCGCGCACTCCGATGTCGACGGAGAGGCCGCCCTTCACGCGGTCGATGACGCGACCCTTGACGGGCTGGTTCTTCGCGTAGGCCTCCTCCACGATGTCCCAGGCCCGGCCGCGCCGCGCCTTCTCGTAGGAGAGGACCACGTATCCGTTCGGGCCCTCGGTCCTCTCGAGGATGGCCTCGATCTCCTGGCCGGGATGCGGGAGGCGGTCCGGCGGGACGTGGTGGAACTCGGAGCGCGGGATCATGCCTTCGCTCTTGTAGCCGATGTCGACGAGGATCTCGTCGCTCGTCACCTGAATCACGCGGCCCTTGATGAGCTCGCCCTCCTTCAAAGAGCGCTCGCTCTCGGCGAGGAGGCGTGCGAACTCCCCGTTCTCGCCGTCCTCGGCCCTGGGGCCGGTCTTCTTCAGGTCCGTCGGCGACATGATGTGCTCGTGCTCCTTTTTCTGCCGGAATTCGGCCCGCCTAAATCTCCGTGAGGCAAGCGCTTAAGCGGCCGGAACCGGGGATGTTAGACGCCCCGCCGGGAGGCGGTCAACCGGGCGCCCGATCGGCCTCCCGGGCGAGGCTCTCGAGCATCCGCGCGACCACTTCGTCCGCCGTCAGGCTCGACGTGTCGAGCCGGACGTACGTGCCGTCGTCCGTGAGCGGCGAATCGGCCCGCGTGGAATCCGCGTGGTCGCGCGCGACGAGGTCGGCGAGGACCTCCTCGTAGGTGTGCGTCGAGCCCTTCGCGACGAGCTCGTCGTGCCGGCGCCGGGCGCGCACCTCGGGGGTCGCGATCAGGAAGAACTTGTGCTTCGCCTCGGGAACGACCCTCGTCCCGATGTCGCGCCCCTCGAGGACGCCGCCTCCCTCCATCGCGAGGCGGCGCTGCATCCCCGCGAGGCGCCGGCGCACGCCGGGCAGCGCCGAAACCGCCGACGCGTAGCGCGAGATCTCGGGCGTCCGGATCTCCCGGGACACGTCCTCGCCGTCCAGCCACGTCCGGGCGTCCGAGGCGCTCCCGGTCACGCGGACGTCCAGACGGCTCGCGAGGTCCACGACGGCTCCGGGGTCCGCGATCGGGAGGGCGACGCCCGCCCGGCGGGCCGCGAGGCCGACCGCGCGGTACATGGCGCCCGTATCGAGATACGGGACGCCGAGGCGCGCCGCGACGGCCTTCCCCACCGTGGACTTCCCCACTCCCGACGGCCCGTCGATCGCCACGATCAGCGGGCGGGCCATCGCTTCCGTTCTCCCCGCGAGGGGCGCGCGGGGACGGGGGCGACGCCCTTCGGCGGAGCCGGGCGGATCGCCTTGAGAGCCGCGACTTCTTCCGCGGACAGGTCCCGAAAGGCGCCGGGCGGGAGCTTCGGGTCGCGGAGCGGGCCGATCGCGACGCGGCGCAGCTTCGCAACCGGGTGCCCGACGAGGTCGAACATGCGGCGGATCTGCCGCGAGCGGCCCTCGCCGAGCGTGACCCTGAGCCACGCGTTGCCCCCCACCCCGTCCTTCTCGGGCGTCGTGTCCGTCAGCTCGATCCCGGCGGGCGCGGTGCGGATCCCGTCCGGGAGGCGGACGCCCCGGCGCAGCTTCTCGAGCTGGGGCGGCGTCGGCACGCCCGAGACCTTGACCTCGTACTCCTTCCGGCAGCCGCCCGACGGGTGCGTCAGCTTGTGGACGAGGGCGCCGTCGTCCGTCAGGAGAAGGAGGCCCTCCGAATCGACGTCGAGGCGCCCGACGGCGACGACGCGCTCGCCGACGCGGCCCTTCAGGAGGTCGAAGACCGTCGGGATGCCGGCGGGATCCTCGCGCGTCACGATGAGGCCCTTCGGCTTGTTCATCAGGACGTAGCGCCGCGCGACGGCGATCCTGAGCAGCTTGCCGTCCACTTTCACGTGGTCCTTCGCGGGGTCGGCCTTGACGCCGAGCTCCGTGACCTTGTGGCCGTTCACCGTGACGCGGCCCTCGAGGATCATCCTCTCGGCCTCGCGGCGCGAGGCGACGCCGGCCGCGGACAGGAGCTTCTGGAGGCGCTCAGCCGCCATCGTCGGCCTCCGTTTCCGGCTCCGGCGGCGGTGCGGCCTCCGGGAAAAGTTCCGTCTGTGAGGTGTTCGTCTCGACGCCGTAGAGCGCGTCGAGGTCCTCGGGCTTCGGGAGGTCCTTGACGTCGTCGAGGCCGAAGTGGACGAGGAACTCCTTCGTCGTCTTGTAGAGGAACGGCGTGCCGACGACCTCCTTGCGGCCGGCGGTCGTGATGAGCTTCTTGTCGAGGAGCGTCCGGAGCGACGACGCGGAGCTCACGCCCCGCAGCTCGGCGATCTCGGGCGCCGTGACGGGCTGCCGGTACGCGATGATCGAGAGCGTCTCGAGGCTCGCCATCGAGAGCTTGTTCCGACCCTCGAGGCCGAGGAGCCTGCGGACCGGGCCGTCGAACTCGTTGCGCGTCACGAGGCGCGCCCCTCCAGCGACGCGGTCGAGACGGAGGCCCCGCCCCTCGCTCTCGAGGCTCCGCTCGATCTCGGCGAGAGCCGACTCCACCTCCGCCGCGGCGAGCTCCGCCGCCTCCGCGAGACGCTCGACGGCGGCCGCCCTGCCGGAGGCGAAGAGCAGCGCCTCGACGAGCGCGACGTGCGCCGCGGGCGGGCGCGCGCCGGTCCCGTCCGTCACCGGTACGACTCCTCGTAACCGTCGATGCCCGCGGTCTCGCCCGTCGCCTCGAGGAGGATGTCGCCGAACTCGGCCTCCTGGCGCGCGCGCACGACGCGCAGCCGGAGGAGCTCGAGCACGGCGAGGAAGACGGCGATCGCCTCCGGGCGGCCCGAGAGGGCTCGGAAGACGTCGGACAGGGGCACGGGCCCCGCGCCCGCTCTCACGCGGGCGAGCATGTCCTCCATCTTCTCCTTGATCGAGAACCTCTGGTGCTCGATCTCCATCGAGGGCGGGTGCGCCGCGCGATACCGGTCGAGGGCCCCCTTGAAGAACGTCAGGAGATCGAAGAGCGAGACCTCCGAGAGGTCCGTCTCTTCCGGCTCCGCGCCCTCGGTCTCGAGCTTCGCGGGCGGCCGGCTCCAGAGCCCGAGCCGGAGCGCCTCCATCTCGTGCAGCGTCTCGGCGACGCCCTTGTACTTGCGGTACTCGATGAGGCGGCGCACGAGCTCGTCGCGCGGGTCCGCCTGCGGCGTCCCGTCGCCGGAGACCGCGCGCGGGAGCACCATCTGCGACTTGACGTGGACGAGGAGCGCCTCGACGTACAGGAACTCGGCGGCGACCTCGAGGTCGAGCTCCTGCATGAGGACGAGGTATTCGTGGTACTGCCGGCAGATGTCCGCGACGGGGATGTCCCGGAGGTCCACCTCGTTCTTGCGGATGAGGTGGAGGAGCAGGTCCAGAGGCCCCTCGAACTGAGGCAGCCTGACCGGGTACGGCTCCATGAGGTCCGCGCCGGCGGGGACGGGGATCCGGATCTCAGCCACTACAGCAATCCCATGGCATCGGAGACCTTCTTCATCGTCTCCGAGGCGATCGATCTTGCCTTCTCCGATCCTTCCTCGAGGACGTCCCTCACGTAGTCCTTCCGGGCGTCGATCTCGGCCCGCCTCTGGCGGACCGGCTCGAGGGCGGCGTTCATGTTGCGGATGAGGTGCTTCTTGCAGTCGACGCACCCGCGCGCGGCCGAGCGGCACTCTTCGGCGACGACCTTCTGCTCCTCGGGCGTCGAGTAGAGGACGTGGAAGGGGTAGAGGTTGCAGACGTCCGGGTCGCCCGGGTCCGAGCGGCGCGCGCGGCCCGGGTCCGTGACCATCCCCATGATCTTCTTCGCGACCTCGTCCGCGGAGTCCGAGAGCGCGAGCGTGTTCCCGTAGCTCTTCGACATCTTCCGGCCGTCGAGCCCGGGCACCTTCGGCGTCGCCGTATAGAGAGCCTGCGGCTCGGGGAAGACGTCGCCGTAGAGCCCGTTGAACCGCCGGACGATCTCGCGGCAGATCTCGAGGTGGCTCTCCTGGTCCTTCCCGACGGGGACGTAGTGCGCGAGGTAGAGCGCGATGTCCGCCGTCATGAGGACCGGGTAGCCGAGGAACCCGAACGTCCCGAGGTCCTTCTCGCGGAGCTGCTCGATCTGCTCCTTGTACGTCGGGACCCGCTCGAGCCAGCCGAGCGGCGTGATCATCCCGAAGACGAGCGCGAGCTCGGCCGTCTGGGGGACGCGCGACTGGACGAAGATCACGCTCTTCTCGGGATCGAGCCCCACGGAGAGCCAGTCCGTCGTCGCCTCCAGCGTGGCCTGGCGGATCTGAGAGGCGTCCGCGTAGTCCGTCGTGAGGGCGTGGAGGTCCGCCACGAAGTACCGGCAGTCGTACGTCGCCTGAAGGTCGACCCAGTTCTTCACGGCGCCCCAGTAGTTGCCGAGGTGGACGCGGCCCGTCGGGCGGAGGCCGGAAAGGACGATCCGGCGGGAAGGTTCGGGGCCGCGAGACGGGCCGGACATCAGAGGCTCAGCCACCGGAGGACAAGCTGCTGGACGGGACGCATGAAGAATCCCAGGATGCCCGTGAACATCATGACGACGAGGATCAGGAAACCGAAGCGGCGCAGCCAGAGAACGGCCGGAATGGCGGCCGGCGGAGCGAGGCTCTCGACGACGCCGAAGCCGTCCAGGGGCGGGATCGGGAAGAGGTTGAAGACCGCGAGCGAGACGTTCACGAGAACCGAAGAGGCCGCGATGACGAAGAGCGGCCGGAGAATGCCCGGATCGCCCTCGAAGGAATAAAGGCGCTTCACGAGCACCACCGCCCCCGCGAACACAACGGCCAGCAGCAGGTTCGAGAGCGGCCCCGCGGCCGAGACGAGCAGGTTGGCGCGGCGAGGATTCCGCACCCCGCGCAGAGAGACGGGGACGGGCTTCGCCCAGCCGAAGACCGGCAGTCCCGAGAACGCGAGCAGCGCCGGGAAGAAGAGGCTCCCGATCGGGTCGATGTGCTTGAGGGGGTTCATCGTGATCCGCCCGAGGTCGCGCGCCGTGTTGTCGCCGCACTTCATCGCGACGAAGCCGTGCGCCGACTCGTGGAAGGAGACGGCGAAGAGCAGCACGACGATCTGGATGACGATCTGGAGGATCTTGTCGGGGCTCACGGCGCTCCCTGCGCGGCGCGTGGCGCGCGGCGCGGCGGCGCGGATGTTAACCCGGATCGCGCGGCCCTCAGTCGCCTCCGGCGCCCGTCCCCGGCCGGAGGAAGAGCGGTTCGCGGAAGGGGGCGTCGCGGCCGGCGGCGATGAGCCGGCGCGCCTCCTCCTGCGCGTCCTTCATCCAGGCGACGTCCCGGACGAGGTCGCCGACCCGGAAGAGCGGGACGCCGCTCTGGCGGGTCCCGAGAGCGTCACCGGGGCCGCGGCGCCTGAGGTCCTCCTCGGCGACGACGAAGCCGTCGTCGGTCCTCTCGAGGACGGCGAGACGCTCGCGCGATTCGGGCGAGGTCCTCGCCCCGTAGAGGAGCACGCAGCGCGAGACGCGCCTCCCCCGTCCGACCCGTCCGCGGAGCTGGTGGAGCTGCGCGAGGCCGAAACGCTCCGCGTTCTCCACGAGCATGTACGAGGCGTTCGGCACGTCGACACCGACCTCGATCACGGTCGTCGCCGCGAGGGCGTCGATCCTCCCTGCCGCGAACTCCCCCATCGCGCGCTCCCGCTCGTCCGGAGGAATGCGGCCGTGCACGACGCCCACGCGCCGGCCGGGAAGAGCCCGGCGGATTTCCGCCGCGTGCTTCTCGACGGCGCGCGCGTCGATCGCGTCGGACTCCTCGATGAGCGGGACGACGACGTAGGCCTGGCCGCCCGCGCGGATCTCCGCCTCGATCTCGCGAAACGCCGCCGCGCGCTCCGACTCGGGCAGGACGCGCGTCGCGACGGCCGTGCGGCCCGGTGGCTTCTCGTCGAGCGTCGAGACGTCGAGGTCGCCGTAGAGGGTCAGCGCGAGGGAGCGCGGGATCGGCGTCGCGGACATGACGAGGAGGTGCGGGCGAGCGCCCGAGGGGTCGGCCTTCGCCGACAGCGTCGCGCGCTGGACGACGCCGAAGCGGTGCTGTTCGTCCACCACGAGGAGTCCGAGCCTCGGAAACAGCACGGCGTCCTCGAGGAGGGCGTGCGTGCCGACGAGGAGGTCGATGCGGCCGCCCGCGAGCGCGTCGAGGACCTCCACGCGCTTGCGGCCCTTCACGCGGCCGGTCAGGAGCTCGGCGCGAAAGCGCGTCTTGCCGAAGATGCGGAAGATCGTCGAGAAGTGCTGCTCGGCGAGGAGCTCGGTCGGCGCCATGAGGGCGGTCTGCAGCCCGCACTCGGCGGCGAGGATCGCCGACAGGACGGCGACGATCGTCTTTCCGCTCCCGACGTCTCCCTGCAGGAGGCGGCGCATCGGGCGCCCGGTCCGGAAGTCCTCGCCGATCTCGCGGATGACGCGCTTCTGCGCGGCCGTCAGCGTGAAAGGCAGCGCCTCCTTCAACCGCGCGCGGATCGCGTCGTCCGCCGCGAGAACGGGAGCCGGCACGCGGTCCCGTTCGGCGCGGCGCCGCTGGAGGCCGACCTGGAACTCCAGGAACTCCTCGGCGACGAGGCGGTGCAGGTACGGCGACGTCCGTTCCGTCCAGGGCGCGGCGTCCGCGGGCCCTCCCGCGCTGCCCGGGAAGTGGGCCTCGCGCAGGGAAGCGGAGAGAGGAGGGAGGTCTTGCTCCCGAGCGCGCGACGGAGGGAGGCGCTCAGGGAGATGGTCTGCAAAGTTTCTTAGAAGGTGAAAGACGATTCGCCGCCTCGCCCGCGGCGTGATGCCGGGCAGCTTTCGATAGATCGGGACCACGCGGCCGAGGGAAAGGGGATCGGTACCTTCGGCTCCGCCCGCGCCGCCGCTTTCTTCACCTTCTAAGAATTCTTCTATTTGCGGGTTCTCCATGACGAGCCCGCGCCGATAGCGCGCCGCCTGCGTCGCGACGCCGTAGACCCAGAAGACCCTCTTCGGCGCCATCCAGCGCTGCAGGTACGGCTGGTTGAAGAAGACGAGGCGCAGGGTGCCCGAGCCGTCGTCGAGGATCGCCTCGAAGATCGTGAACCCGCGGCGGCGCGTCCGGATGAGGCGCGAGGAGAGGACCGTCCCCCTCACGGTCGTCGCGGGGCCCTCGGGGACGAGGCCCGCGATCGCGCCGATGCGCGTGCGGTCCTCGTACCGGAACGGGAGGTGAAGGAGGAGGTCGAGAGCGGTCTCGACGCCGGCCTCCGCCAGCTCCTTCGCGCGCGCGGCGCCGACGCCCGGGAGGGAGGCGAGGGGCGGAAGCGCGGCTCTTCCCCTACGCCTTGCTGATGCGGAACGTGACGTCCACGAGGCCGAACCGGATGCGGTCGCCGTCCTTGATCGGGACCGGCTGGCCCGTCACGATGCGGGTTCCGTTCACGAACGTCCCGTTCATCGTGCCGATCTCCTCGACGACGCGGAACTCGTTGCCCGAGTGGACGATCTTCGAGTGCCGGCGCGAGACGGAGCGCTGCGTGTCCAGGCTCGCGAGGTCGACGTCGGGCCGGATTCCCGTCACGGGGTCGATGCGCCCGACCGTCGTCTCGCCCTCGCGGTTGAGGAAGAACTCGCCGCCGGCGTCGGCGACGAGACGGAAGATGTCGTGGCGGTCGGCTTCCTTCGCGAAGATGTCGGACGAAGACTGGTCGAGCGTCGGGGCGACGCCCGTCGACTCCTCGAGGAGCTTCGTCGTTTCGCGCAGGCGGCGCGAGAGCTTGCGGAGCATCCGGACGGCGATCTCCGCGTTGTGGCGGAGCATCTCGTCGAACGTCGACTGGTTGATCCGCACGAGCTCGCAGTCGGTCTTCGCGCGCGCCGACGCCGTGCGGGGGACGTCCTCGAGGATCGACATCTCGCCGAAGAAGTCGCCCTTCTCGAGCGTCGCGAGGACCTTCTCTTCGCCCTTGCGGCTCTTCTTGTAGATCTCGACCGTGCCGGCCTGGATGACGTACATCTCGGTGCCGACCGCGCCCTCCGCGAAGATGTCCTTCCCGGCGGGAGCCTTCATGAGGTAGTCCGTGAAACCGCTCGGGGTTCCGGACTTGACGACGACTTTCAATTCCGTTCCCTCACGCCACGATCTCCTCGAGGAAGGTCAGGGTCCCGGCGCCGTCCCACGCGGCGCGCGCGCCGACGGGGAGCGTCGCGTTGGGACCGCGGTGGCCGGCGGGCAGGCCGAGGGCGACGGGGATGCCGAGCGGGGAGAGACGGGCCTGAAGAACGCGCCTGAGTCGCGGGGCGTCCTCGACGCCGGAGAACGTGACGGCCGACAGCGTCCCGATCAAGATGCCGGAGAGTTTAGCGAATCGCCCCGAATCGATCAGGGTTCCGAGCATCCGGTCGACCCGGTAGGCCTCTTCGGAGGTTTCTTCGAAGAAGAGGAGCGCGCCGGAGTAGTCGAACTCCCAGGGCGTGCCCACCGAGGCCGCGAGGAGAGAAAGACATCCTCCGACGAGAGTTCCGGAGGCCGAACCCGGCACCAGGACGCAACCAGAAGATGAGCCGTCCGCGCGCGCCCCGGCAATCCCCTCTTCACCTTCTAAGAAGATTCTCTTCGGTCCCCTCCCCTCGAGCATCGCCGGAAAGAACGAAGCGGAGAGCGGGTCGAGGCCGCGCGCGAGATCGGCGGCGACCATCGGCCCGTGGAACGAAGGCACGCCCGACTTCAGGAGCCAGGACGACAGGACCGTCAGGTCCGAGAACCCGCAGTGAATCTTCGGGTTCCGGGCCGCCTCGTCCGGATCGAGGTGCGCGAGCGCGGGCGCGACGCCGTACCCGCCCCGGGCGAAGACGATCGCCCGGACGCCCGGGTCGAGGAGGAGCGCGCGATAGCCCGCCGCGCGCTCCTCGGCCGTCCCCGCGAGACCGAGGAGGGGTTCCTTCGACACGAGATTCGGCGCGAGAGACACGCGGTAGCCGAGGCCCTCGAGGGCCCGGACGCCCGCCGTAAGGGCGTCCGGATCCGACGGTCCCGAGAGCGCCGCGACGCCGATCGTGTCGCCCCGGACGAGCCGCGCGGGTCTTCGGAGCGCCGGCGTCATCCGAGCCTGTTCTTCGGGTCCGAGAACCAGCGCTCCCAGTCCTTCGGGTTTCCGGGCGCCGGCGGCTTTCCGGCGTCGGCCGGCGCCGGCGCGCTCAGCCGGCTCGCGGCGTCCCGTTGGAAGAACTCGATGCCGGCCGTGCGCGCTCCGGCCGCGGACACGGCGAAGGCGAGCGCCCGATCGTCGGTGACGACGGTGACGCCACGCGGATCCCGCGCCTCGCGAATGCGCCGGACGATCTCCTCGTCCGCCGAGCGCGGCGCGGCGTAGACGACCTGGACGTCGCCGAAGGACTGTACCTTCGGCCGCCCGGATTCCGGCGGACCGTCGAAGACGACCGTCAGCTTTTTCCTCTTTCGGCGGGCGACGTCGCAGAGCTCGGTCACGAGCCCTTCGCGCGTGCCGCCGCCGAGGCGTCCGATCAGGTTGTTCCCGTCGACGATCTCCGGCACGTGGCGATTGTCTCAGGAGGAGGCATCGATCACGGCGCCCATGCAGACACACCCGTCCCCCTGCTTCACGAGCTCGTGCAGGCCCCGAGGGGGCGGCAGAGTGCGAGAAGGATGCAGACCAGGGACGAGCCCGTTCATGGAGCCTCCGACGTGAATGGCGTCGCCCGTCGCGGCCTCAGAAAGGCGATGCTCCGGCCGGTCCCGAGACGACCACCGAAATCTGATAAGTCGAGAACCACTCGCAGCTCGAGCTCGCGCTGCCCTGTTTTCCCTCGACGTTCTTCCACACACCCCATTCGAAGTTGATCCGCGAGCCCGTCCAGGGCTCCCAGCGATACGCACCCGCGAATTCGCGAAAGCCGGGCCCCCCGCTCGCGGCCGTCTCCCCGGTGTCGTCCGGTCCGTGGGATGCCGCGAGGCCCACGACCACGAAGCCTCCTCCGAGCTTGACGAGGCTCAGTGTGTCCTCGCCAGAGCCGAATCCATGGGTCGAGCTGCAGGCTCCCTCGACCTGACGCTCGACGTTGCCCGCACCGTCCAGGGAGGCGGGGGGCGCGCCGTATCCCTCGCCCTGGAAGCTCAGGAACCGGTTCACGTTCGTCGTCCACGGAATCTCTTCACGCGTCGCGATGAAGCGTCCGCCCCCGAGGAAATAGGTCTTCAAGTCGGACGTCACGACCTGAATCTGGATCGGATGGTCGACGACGCCGCGGATGTCGGGGAGGAGCGCGTAGACCTCGTCGTCGCGCCAGTCCACGACGCGCAGCGCCGCCGCGCCGTTGGGGAACTTCCCGATGACGTTGGCCTGCGCCATCCGGTCGCCGAAGCCCGCGCCGCGGATCGTCACGTAGCCGCCGGGGGTGACCGCGTATCCCTGCGTGACGCCGTCGACCGCGTGAATGCCGTTGCCGCCGGGCGACGGCGCCGACGTCTTCGGATCGAAGACCTTTCGCACCGGCGCCGCCGGCGTCGGAGTGGGCGGCCGCCGTGGGGTGCGCGCCGCCTGCGCCGCCACGCTGGAGGCGCGAGCCTGATCGACGATCGCTTTCGCCTCGGCGACGCCCTCCGGAAACGCCGTCTTCACGGAGCCGCCCTTGACGGCGTGGAGGGACCGGGCCGGCGACGGCGGAGCCGCGGCCCCATGCGAGGCCTCGAGACACGCTCCGGTCACGAGGATCAGGGCGACGCGCGACTGCCAAGCGCTGCGATCGGTCATCGGCTCCCTCCGGGGCGCGGATTCTCTCTCGAACCGGCGAGGAGAAGCGACTCGAGTCCGAGACGACGCGGATCCTGCGGGTGGCCGTCGGCCGACCTCGCGACGGCGGCCGTGTGCGGCGCGGCGGCGGCCTGGCTCTCACTCGCGGGGATCGCTTTCACGTCGGAGGCGGACGTCAGTTTGCGGACGGTCGGCGATCCCGTCCCGGCCGCTCCTTTCCACACGCAAGAGTCGCGACAGAGTATCCGTTGCGGGCCGAGGCGTTCGGCCGAGCCTGTCCCCGGGGTCCGAGAACCGGCACTCCCCGGCGCGTCGATGCGGCGTACGCGAAAATGCGCCGGTGTTCGTTCTCCGGCGCATCGCCTTCGGGGCCTCGATCGCGGTGTCGGCCGGGTGCGTCCTCCTCCTCCGCCATCTCGCCCTGCGCGACCCGACGCCATTCCCTCGTGTCGAGGCGTTGCTCGCCGATCGGGTCGGGGCGTTCGCGGGCCGGATGCGGTTCACGCACGCCCTCGACTTCGCGGCGCTCGCTCTTCTCGCCGCCGCGCTCTTTGCGTTCGCGCTTTCCTGGAGGGGCCTCGCCCTTCCCTCTCCCGCGCGGGAGGTACGCCTCGACGGACCCGAAAACCCGTTTCTCGCGCGCGGCGCCCCGGCGCGCGCGAGTCTCGCGATGTTCGCGGCGGCCGAGGGCGCCGTCGTCGTCCTCGTGCTCCGGGGCTCGACGCCACCGGTCTGGATCTGGGCGGCAGGCCTCCTCGCCCTCGTCGCGCTCGCGCGGCTGGCCGATCGAGGCGCGCCCTCGCGCGTCGCGCCGGGGCCGGCGGTCCGGCCCGCGGAGATCGCGGGCGTGCTCCTCGTCGCGGGGGCGTGCGCGATCCTCGCCGGACATCGCCTCGACGGCTGGGAGTGGGCCGGGTCCGAGGACTCCTACGGCTTCTACGGCGTCGCGTGGAAGCTCTACCGCGGGGAGCTCAGGCCGCCGCTTCTGTCGCCGGACGGCGTCTATGCGATCCACCCGGTCGCCTCCTCCTGGTTGCAGGCCGCTCTGTTTCCCTTCCTCGGGGCCACGGGAAATGCGCTCCGGGCGGGGAATCTGATCCTCGTCGCCGGCCTCGCGGCTCTCGGACATGCCTTCGCGCGCCCCCTGATCGGACGGGCCGGGGCGTTCGCGACGGGCGCGCTTCTCGGCTCCTCCGTCCTCGTCCAGATCTACGCCAAGAACGGCTACAACAACCTGCAGGGCGTGTTCTTCGCCATGCTGACCCTCGCGCTCGCCTCGCGCGCGGCGGCGACGGGGCGGTGGACGCCGCTCGTCCTCTCCGGAATCTCGGCGGGAGCGGGCCTGTTCAGCTACGCCCTCGCCGCGATCTCGGGGGCGGCCGTGATTCTCTGGCTCGCGCTCTCGGGCCGGCCCTCCCGGAGGTCGCTCCGCGCGGCGGCCGTCTTCGGGATCGCCTCGCTGGCCGCGGGCACTCCGTGCCTCCTGAGCGAGCATTACGTCCGCGTCCATCTCGTGAAGCTCTCGGCGTTCTCGCCCGAGCTGATCGCGCAAGGCCCGGACGCGGCGCCCCTCGCGAGCCGCGTCCTCCACGCGCTCGCGCAGCCCGTCCTCAACCTCGACCCGCGGCACGCGGCCGCGGGCCCGCGTCTCGACCCGGTTTCCGTGCTGCTCCTTCTCGTTGGCTTCGCGGCGCTCGCGGGAGGCGCGGGTGCGCGGACGGCGTCGCGGGCCCTCCTCGCCCTCGCCCTGTTCTGGCCGGTGGCGATCGGGCTCCTGCAGCCCTACTCCTACCCGTCCAGCCCCTGGGTCCTCTTCGCGACGCCGGCGTGGGCTTTCCTCGGAGGCTGCGGCGTCGCGGCCCTCGGCGCGGCGTTCCCCTCTCGGCGCGCGGCGGAACTCGTGGCGCTCCTCGCGGTTGCGGCAGCGGCCGCGTGGAGCACGTCACAGGTATTCGGGGACGCGCTGCGCCTTGCGCCGGTGAGGCCCCTCGCGTTCACGGTCGCGGCGGCCCGCGCCGCGGGCACGTCCGGGGTACCCGCCACGCTGATCGTGCCGGTACGCTCGGGATCCGACGACGCCGCGCCGATCGAGGTGGCGGTGGCGGCGGCCGACGTTCCTTCGGTCCACGCCGAGACGCTCGCGTACGAGGACGCGGGCCTCCGGGCCCGCCTCGAGCGCCTGGCAGCGCGGCCTGCGATGCTCGTCCTCTACGAGATCGGCGAGTCGTTTCCGCCGCGCGACCGGGTTCGGGAGCTGGTGCGGGCTTCGTGGCCGCGTGTGATCGAGGTGCTCTACCGCTCGCTGGACTCGCCGGCGGCGGAGCCGTGCGTGAGGGTCTTCGTCAACGCCCGCGCGAGACCGGTCCTGCCGTTCCTCCCGCTGCGCAACCGTTCGGGAGAATGACTCGGGCCGGACGATAAGCCGGATCCTGTGACCGGTCGGCTCGCGCCTCCCGGCCGGCGGTCATTCCTCTAGGCCCGCCCTTCCGGACGGGCTCGAGCGACCGACCCGGTGACGTCGGCGTGAGCCGCGGGAGCGGGCGTCCCTGCCGTCACCCTATTTGGCCTTGCTCCGCGTGGGGTTTCGCCTGCCAGCTCCGTTGCCGGAGCCGCGGTGCGCTCTTACCGCACCTTTTCACCCTTACCTGCGCCTTGCGGCGCATCGGCGGTGTGTTTTCTGTGCCACTTTCCTTCGGGTTGCCCCGACCGGAATTTCTCCGGCACGCTGCCCGCTGGAGTCCGGACTTTCCTCCCCTCCTTCCGCCGAGGCGTCAAGAGCGGCGACCGCCTGTCCGGCCCGAGTCGTTGGCATCTTACTTCGGGAAGCCGAACGAGGACGGAACCGGGGAAATGTTTTCTGCTATCGGCGGCTGCATACGCAGCCGCGGCGGGGAGGAATCTGGGTCGGCCTCCGGCCGTCAAGGGCCTTCGGCCGCGAAGCGGCGCGCAGAGCGCGCCCTTGACAGCCGGAGACCGACGAATACCTTTCGTTGTCGGGGGCCGCGAATGCGGCCCCCGATGGCAGAAAGAAATTCTCTTCTTCTCCCTCTCTCTTCAGTTCACGACGACCATCGGGACGTACGAGCCGTCGGACGTGCGGGAGCCGGCCGTCGGGCCGTCGTTCACGACGGCGTAGACGACGTAGTCCGAGGTCCCCGACGCCGGCCGCACGCGGGCGTATCCGTGCGCGATGCCGGCCTCGGCGAGGATCGTGTTGAACTGGGTCCACTGGCCGCCGGCCAGCGCGACCGTCTTCGTGAGGACGGGCGATGTCGCCCCGGTGTCCGCGTCGAAGACGTCGACGACGTACGTGACGAGGGCGGCGTCGCCGGCCCGCGCGTCGGCGATCGCGAGGTTCGTGCGCGCGTCCGCATCCTGCCTGAGGCCGTAGACCCAGGCCTCTCCGTGCGCACGGGCGGCGCCGCCGACCGCCGGATAGGCGAGGCCGAACGTCCCCCCCACGCTCGTATCCGGGTTCGGGTTCGACGTGCGCGCGAGGGCCGCGGCGCCGCTCACGAGGAGGGTCCCGCCCTGATTGCCCGTCGATGGGATCGGGAGGCCGAGCCCGCGCAGGAACGTGACGGCGTTTGCGACGACGAGCTGCTGCCGCGCGGCGAGCGTCGTCGTCCGGGTGCCCGACCCGGCACCCGAGAAGGCGCTCGAGGCCGTGTACGTCAGGGCGACGGTCACGGGCGAGGACGTCGTATTCGTGAGCGTGAGGTCGCTCGTGAAATGGGCGGCTCCCGGCACGTCGAGGACGATCGGGACGAGGCCTTCCGTCGCGTTCGCCGGGAGGAAGCTCCCGTCGGAGGTCCCGCCTCCCGTGCTCGGACCGTCGTTGACGACGCCGTACGTGATGAAGCGGTCCGAGCCGGAGGCGAGGTGGACGCGCGCGTAGCCGTTCGTCACGCCCGTGGGCGTCTGGGCGAGGACGCTGTTGAACTGGAAGAACTCGCCGGGCTGAAGAGTGTGCGTGAGGGGCGCGCCGGCGGGTGCTCCGCTGTCGCCGTCGTAGATCTGGACCTCGAGGGTCACCGGGCCGGACGACGCCCCCGTCGGGCTGCCGGGAGCGTGGACGAGCGCGAGGTTCGAGCGGTACGCCGCGTTCTCCCTCAGGCCGTAGATCCAAGCGTCGCCAAGGGGAGCGCCTCCGGTCGGGACGGCCGCCGAGAACGTCCCGAACGCGCCGCCGACCGACGCGTTCGGATTCGGTGTCGAGGTGCGCGACCCGACGAACACCGTGAGCGGATCCGTGGCGCCCACGAACGTCGCGAAGAGAGTCCCGAGCTTCGCCGATCCGTCCGAGGGCAGGTCGTAGCCGTTCGCGTTCAGCAGTGCGATGACGTCGGACGCCGCGAACTGTCTCCCGGCCCCGAGCGAGCGCGCGATCGTCGGACCGGGCCTCGAGGGCGCCGGCGTCTGCGCGAAGCGGAGGAGAAGCGTCGCGTCGGCCGTTCCCCGGTTCACGGCGACGAGGTCGGACGTGTAGTGCGACCCCCCCGCCCCGAAAACGTCGAGGACGACCGGCGCCTGCACACCCGGTCCACCCGGAGGCACGGCGGCCTGAGGGCCCACGGTGACGAACAGCGCGACGTGCCGGACGATGGCGCCCGCCGTCGCGGCGAGGTCGAGACGGTACGTTCCGGCAGCCGTCGTCGGGGCCGCCGTCAGGGTCAGGATCGCGCTCTCCCCGCGCGACACGATGCCCGTCGTCTCGTCGCCGGTCGTCGACGGGCTGAACGACGGCGTCAGCCCGGCCGGCAGACCCGAGACCGTGAGCGTCGCGACGGCGTCCGCGGCAACGGCCGACTGCCCGAGCGCGACCGTCACGTCGAAGCCGAACCCGGGCAGGACCGACGCGACCGCCGGGAAGGCCGACAGCGTGAGGTCGGCGTCCGAGACCGAAGGTGACGGGAGAGCGGCCGAGAGCGCGGAGGCGTCGGGCGAGCCGAGGCCCGTGGCCGCGTCGTAACCCGGCCCGGCGTCGTATCCGGTGACGCCGGGCACGGTGTTCGTGCCGGTCGTGACGTCGTGGAACGGGCCGGAGCCCGCGGACGCGGCGCCGGACGTCCCGTACTGCGCCGAGCCGAGCGCGTAAAGGAGCGGGTTGAGGTTGCCGAGTCGAGAGCCCGCGCGCTGGCCGAGAAGCGCGGCGATCCCCGCGAACGCCGGCGCCGAAGCCGACGTCCCGTAGACCCGGGTCAGGCCCGACGACGTCCCCGAGCCGCCCATGAAGATGAAGTACGGCGTGTGGCCCGCGGCCGAGACGGAGATGTCGGGAACGGCGCGGCCCGTCCCGGGCGGAATTCCCGCGACGTCCTGCCAGGGAGGTCGCGCGAAGAGGACGCTGAGCCCTCCCCCGGTCGCCGCGAGGCTGCTTCCCGTTTCGCTCTCGTTCCACGCGGTCTCGGGAATGGGGCCCTTCGCGGACTTCTTCGTCACGGGGTCGTTCGTGGCGCTCCAGTACGCCGACGGGTTCGAAAAGTCGAGGAACTGCGTGCCGCCGACGCACGTGGCGTAGGGCGACGAACCGAGGCCGTTCACGGACGCGACGGTCCCGCTCGTCGCGTCCATGGCGTCGCAGCCGGCGACGCCGCTGTCGCCCGAGGCGACGAGGGCGGTCATGCCCTGGGCCGCCGCCTGCGCCCAGATGTTCGTGTAGAAGGTCGTGTCCGAATCGGCGAAGTCGCTCTCGCAGGCCCCGTACGAGTACGTGACGACGTCCGCGAGGTTGTGGCTCACGATGTAGAGGGCGGAGAGGTCCACGCCGTAGGCCACGGACGTGTCCTTCGAGACCACGAGGAGGACCCGGGAGGCGGGGGCGACGGCGCCGGCCCACTGGATGTCGAGGTCCGCCTCGATCTCGTCCTCGGTGACCCCGGGGTCGGCTCCGTTCACGATGACCTGGGGATCGTTCGCCGCGAGCCCGAAGTACTGCCGGAAGAACCGCGTGTCCGCGAGCGTGACGTTCGTCTGCCCGACGACCGCGATCGTCCGGCCCGCCCCGTCGATGCCGGCTGCCGCGAGCGCGTCGATTCCGTAGATCGTGGCGAAGTCGGCGGGCGCGAGGTCGTGCCGTCCCCCCTCGGTGTAGGCGGGAGCGCGGCGCGCGAGCGGGCGCCGGCGCGCGAAGGAGTTCAGGGAGAGGACGCCCGCGGTGCGGCGGGCGAGGTCGCGCGGCAGCCTCGCCGGGAGGGTGTTCGCGACGCGAACGGCGCCGTTGGCGTACACCTCGTGGAGCTCCGTGGCGAAGGCGCGCTCGACGTCGGCGGCGCGGCCCGAGAAGAGGAGTGCCGTCCGCCCGCCGGGCGGGTCCTCGACTTCGAGGCCGTTCGACTCGAGGTACGCCCGGAGCGCGGCGATGTCGGCGTCCGGGGCGCCGAAGCGCTCGCCGAACTCGTCGGGAGTGAGCCAGTGCCGGAACTCGGGCGACGACGGGTCCTGCTGCGCCGCGAGGAGGCGCGCGAGGCCGCCGGGATCGCGGACGGGGAGCACGAGGATCGCGCGCGCGAGGCGGACCTCGCCGTCGAGGCGGCCGGCGTCCACGGCGGAGGCGACCTCCCGAGGCACGGGAGAGACGACTCGGAGCGCCTCATCGGGCTGGAGGGACGCGGCGGCTCCCGGGGCGAGCAGGCGGGCCGCGAAGACGGCGGCGAGGAAGCGATCGATGCGCAGCGTCATGGACGAACCTCGGTCTCGAAGTGAGGGGAAGCTGCCGGTCCTGACGGAGTCAGGCGGGCGGCGGCGTCTCGCGCGCCGGGCGTCGCCTTCCGAAGAGGTCGAGGAAGCGCGCCATTCGGGGGATCGTGAGCACGAAGATGAAGCCGATCGCGACGACGACGGTCAGGGCGACCAGCGGGAGGAAGATCGAAACGAGGCTCTGGAGGAACGCGACGATGTCCTCCGCGAGGGACAACCCCGCGTTGGCGATCCCCGCGGTGAGGGCGGTCGACGTGAGGCGGGTGGCGCTCTTCACGAGGTGCGAGACGAGGGCGACCGCCCCGCCCGATCCGCCCGCGACGACGTCCAGCGCCGCCGAGCCCTCGGGCTGGACGGCGGCGATCGCGACGAGGGCGCCCACGAGCGGCCGCACGATCGAGTGGAGCAGGTGCCAGAAGTGGTCGAGGCCGGGGATCTTGTCCGCGAAGAACTCCATGAGGAAGAGGACGGCGGCCACTCCGAGGGCCGGCGTCGAGGCGAGGAGCCGGGCGATCGCGCCCGGGTAATCGTCGGGGAAGAAGCGCGCGATCCCGCCGTAGACGAGCAGCACGGCGTACGAGTTGAGGCCGGCGGCAGCCGAGAGCCCGAGGCCGGTTCCGAAGAGCTGTGGGAGATTGTTCATCTCAGGCCTTCGCGTTGATCTCCGCGAGCGCCTGCTGCGCGCGCCGGTTGACGGGGTCGAGCCGCATGACTTCCTTGAGGGCCTTCACGCGCTCGGATTCGTTGCGTTCGTGGAGGCAGGCTTCCGCGAGCTCCCACCACAGGTCGACGCTTTCGGGCATCCGCTTGACCGCGCGCCGCATCGTCTCGGTCGCCTGCCGCACCCACTTCGGGTTCTTGCGCTGGATGCGCGAGAGAAGCACCCAGTACTCCTTCTGCTCGGGGTCGAACTCGACGGCCTGGCGCACCATCTCGTAGGCCGGGTAGTAGTCCTCCTCGTCGTAGAGGCCCTTGGCGCGCGTGTAGTTCTTCCGGGCGATCTCCTTCTGGACCTCGACGGTCGGGACGCTTCCCGGGAGCGACACGGTGCTGCCGTGGACCTCGAGCGAGCGGTCGTACTGGGCGCGGCTCTCGGGCGTGCGGAAGACGCGCTCGGCCTCGCGGACACGCGCGAAGAGCGCCTCGAGCGCGTCACGGTCGTCCCCCAGATGGGACTTGAGGTGGAGGTCCGGGTGGAACATCCGCGCGCGCTCGTGAACCGCCCGGACGACCTCCTCGGCGGATGCCTCCGCCTCGACGCCGATCACGTCGTAGAGGCTCGCCCAGTCCAGTCGTCGGTACGTGTGGCGCACGACGTCGCGTTGCGTCTCGAGCTGCTCGGCGATCCGGGCCGGCGGAGCCGCGCCCGCGATGTCGACGTTCAGGTAGAGGAGGCCCTCCGGAACCGGCGACTTCTCGATCGTGCGGCCCGGCGCGACGAGGTGCACGAGGCCCGTGGCGGCGAGGCGCGCGACGACTCTCTGGTCCGGGTGGATCTGCTCGACGGTGAGCGTCCCGTCGATCCGGCCGAGGACCTCTGCCTCCACGGCCGAGACCGTGAAAGCCTGGTAGCGCATGAGGAGGTCGGGCGCGAAGAAGGGACGTGCCGCCGGTGACAGCGGGCTCGAGAGCTGCGCGGCCGGCGCCGGGAGGCGGCGCAGCCCCTCGAGAAGGAGGCCGCCGGTCGGCCGGTCGGCGCGGACGGGGACGTCCGGCGCGGCTTCGAGCGGCGACACCGTGAAGACGCCGTTCGTCCAGCGGAACGTGTCGAAGAAGAGGCGCTCCGAGAGGGCGCGCACCGCCGCGTCGGCGACGTACCCGGGCACGGCGCCGGACTCCGTGAGCGCGCGCGCCAGGCCGCGCCCCGGATCGGCCAGCGCCTTCTCGAAGGCGGACATCAGGAGCGACTCTTCCGCGAGCCCGAACGTGCGGAGGAGGTCGCCGACGAGCTGTGCCTCGCGGTTCGAGCTCCCCGAGAGGACCTGCCCGCGGTCGAACCAGAACGTGCGCTCCTCGCCGCGATACGACACGAGGAGCTTCACCGTCGCGCGCTCGCGGTAGAGAGTCCGGAGGACCTCGGCGAACGGGGTTCGCTCGAGGGAGCCCCCCGTCATCATCCGACCGCGGCTGTCCGAGCGTTCTGCGACCACGTCGCCGCAAAGTGTAGCAGCGGGAAGGCTTGACGCCGCGCCCGATTCAGCGCGCTGCGGCGCGCCAGCGCGAGAGGCGGGCGGCCACGGCCTTGCCCGAAACGGCCGCGATCGCGTCCTCGCTCGCCGCGAGGACCGCTTCGGCGCCGCCGAACGCCGCGAGGAGCGTCTTCACGCGCGAAGGCCCGAGGCCCGGGACGGCGAGAAGCGGGCTCTCGAGAGCGCGCTTGCCCCGAGCCCGCCGGTGGGACCTGAGGCCGAACCGGTGCGCCTCGTCCCGGGCGCGCTGGAGGAGCTTGAGGCCCGGGTTCGAGCGCGGCAGGAGGATCGGCGCCGAGCGGCCCGGCACGAAGACCTCCTCCTCGCGCTTGGCGAGACCCGCCGCGGGCATCTCGACCCCGAGGCGGTCGAGCGCGGCGAGCGCCGCCGAGAGCTGGCCCTTTCCGCCGTCGATCAGGAGGAGGTCGGGCAGCGCGCGGCCCTCCTCGGCGGCGTGCGCGTAACGGCGGGTCACGGCCTCCGAGATCGAGGCGAAGTCGTCGACGCCCGGCCGCTCGATGCGGAAGAGGCGGTACTCGTCCGTCCTCGGTTCGCCGTCGACGAACACGACGCACGAGGCATAGGTCTCGGCGCCCTGGAGATGGGAGATGTCGAAACACTCGATGCGGGCCGGCCGGACCGGCAGCTCGAGGGCGCGCGCGAGCGCGAGCGTCGCCTTCTCGCCGCGTTCGCGAACGCGCCGGAAGCGGCGCAGGTGGTTCTGGCGGGCGTTGTCGCGGGCGATGCGCACGCGGTCGAAGGCGGCGCCCCGCCGGGGCGTCTTGACGGCGACCCTCGAACCCCGCCTTTCGGACAGCCACGTCGCGATCGGCTCGAGCGCCTCGTCGGGGAGGTCCAGGGGCAGGTGGATTTCGCGAGGCAGAAACGCGCCGTCGGCGATGGCGTCGTAGTACTGCGAGAGGAGAGAGACCCAGAACTCCTCCGGAGGGACGTCGCCGATCCCCTCCCAGTAATACTCGCGCGAATCGAGAACGACGCCTCCACGCGCGAGAAGCACGGAAATCGCGAGATTTCCTTCATCGAAGAAATCCCCGAAGACGTCGACGTCCTCGCCCGACACGGACTGGACGCGCTGCTTCTCGGCGAGCTCCTCGACGGTCCGAAGGCAGTCGCGGTAGGCTGCGGCCATCTCGAAGTTCTCGGCGCCGGCGGCCGCGCGCATCTTCTCCTCGAGCCGCGGCTTCAGCTCCTCGTTCTTCCCCGAGAGGAAGAGGAGAACGTCCTGGACGGCTTCCGCGTAGGCCGCGGGGGTCGTGAGCCCCGCGACGCACGGGCCGAGGCACGCGTGCATGTCGTAGTAGAGGCACGGACGCGGGAGCGTGCCGTCGATCTCGATGCGGCACGTCCTGATCTGGAACATCCGCTGGACCATCTTCATGGCTCCGCGGCACGTGCGCGCCGGGAGAAACGGCCCGAAGTAGGCGTGGCCGTCCTTGAGCACCTTCCGGGTCACGAACGCGCGCGGCCACGCCTCCCCTGTCGTGACCTTGATGTAGGGATAGGTCTTGTCGTCCCGGAGGAGGATGTTGTACCGCGGGCGGTTCTTCTTGATGAACGCGTTCTCGAGGGCGAGAGCCTCGCTCTCCGTCCGGGAAACGACCGTGTCGATCGAGGAGAACTCCGCGAGGAGGGCCTCGGTCTTCGGGTGCTTCGGTCCCGCGTTGAAGTAGGACGCGAGGCGCTTGCGGATCGAGCGGGCCTTCCCGACGTACAGGATCTTCCCGGCGGCGTCCCTGTAGAGGTAGATGCCGGGCTGGTCCGGATAGAGGGAGAGGTCGGGAGCGGCGCCCACCGGGACGATTCTACGAAGCGCGTCCAGGATCGCCCTTTTCTTCGCCGGGATCGCGTCGTAGTGGCGAATCGGGCTCCAGCGGTACTAAAATGGACGCCGAGCCACCAGTTGCCACTCCGTCTTCCTCCCCTCCGCTCCCGGCTCCCCGAGCGCGTGTTCCTGGCGCTCGGCGCCGCGCTTGTCCTCTTCGCGGCGGGAGCCCGGGTGTCGGCCTCCTTCCACAGGGCGCGCGATGTCCGGCGCTTCGACGCCGCGGTCGCGGCCGCGAACTCGGCCCTGACGGCGGCCGCGGGAAGCGCTCTCGCGAGGGCGCCGCAGCCCGACACGAGCCTCTGGGCGCCCGAGAGGATCAAGGCGTACGAGGAGAGCCAGGCCCTCGGCGGCGGCCCGGCCGTCGCGGTGCTCTCGATCCCGAAGATCCGCCTCGAGGTCCCGGTCCTCGAGGGAACGGACGATCTCACGCTCAATCGCGCCGTCGGCCTCATCGAGGGGTCCCCGCGTCCCGGCGCGCGCGGCAACGTCGCGATCGCGGGCCACCGCGACGGGTTCTTCCGCGGCCTCAAGGACGTCGGCCCGGGAGACGCCATCACCCTGCGGACGCCGTTCGGGAATCGTGAATTCACCGTCAAGGCCGTGCGTGTCGTCGACCCCGACGACGTTTCCGTCCTGGACGCCACGCCGGCCGACGCCCTCACGCTCGTGACCTGTTACCCGTTCTATTTCGTCGGAAGCGCCCCGCAACGTTTCATCGTTCGCGCCGAGCGAACCATCTCACCAGGAGGAAACTGATGAAGTTCATCCGGTCCACAACTCTCGCCATCCTCGCGGCCGCCCTGTGCGTCGCGGGCGCCGCGGTCGCGCAGACCGTCGTCGACACCGAGGTGAAGTCCGGCACGGTGATCGGCAAGACCGACCACTCCGTCATCATCAAGATGAGCGACGGCGTCGTGAAGGAATTCGAGGTCCCGCCCGGCAAGACCGCCATGGTCGACGGCAAGGAGACCAGCCTCGCGGACCTGAAGATCGGCACGACGCTCACGGCCGCCGTCCACACGGTCGCCAAGCCCGTCACGGTCAAGACGACCACGATCCGGGAGGGCGAGGTCGTCAAGGTGAACGGCTCGATGCTCGTCTACAAGGAGAACGGCAAGATCTACACGAAGACCGTCCCGTCGGGCTACCGGTTCAACGTCGATGGCCAGGAGATGAGCGTCAACGACCTGCGGCCCGGCATGAAGCTCACCGCGACGGTCGTGACGACCAGCACGAAGATGACGACCGAGAAGCATCGCGGCGCCGTGTCGGGCAGCGCCCCGGCCGAGCCCACGCCGGCCGCGGCGGCTCCGGCCCCCGCGCCGGCGCCCATGGCCGAGGCGGCCCCGGCGGCGCCCGCCAAGAAGAAACTCCCGAAGACCGCGAGCCCGATTCCCTTCCTCGGGCTTCTCGGCGGCCTCTCGTTCGCGGCCGGCGCGGGCCTCCGCGCGATCCGCCGCTCCCGCTGACGTCCTGCGTCCTTTTTCTTTCGGGCGGCTCCCCTCGGGGGGCCGCCCTTTCGTTTTCGGACGGGTCCCGATCCGCGGGACCCCGCAACCTCAGAACACCTTCCCCAGCCGCGACGCGAGCGTCGACACCTTGACGTAGCCGAAGAAACGGCCGCTGCCGAGGAGCCCGAGCGCGTCCGGAACCTTCGTGCGCGGATCGTTCGAGTACAGCGTCCCGAACGTCTTCTTCGTGAAGGAGTGGAACGCCGAGTCGTATGGGTACCACCACGGCATCGCCGCGGCGGTTCCCATGTCGAAGCTCACGTGCTTGACGTTCACGAGCTCGTGGAGGCCGAACGCCGCGTGGCTGCGCCCGACGCCCGACTTCTTGACACCGCCCCAGGTCGCCGTCGGCTCGCCGAACGAGAACAGGTGGTCGTTGATCGTCACCGTGCCCGCGTGAAGCTCCTCGGCGAAGCGCCGCGCGGTCCGCCGCGAGCGCGTCCAGCCGGACGCGGTGAGGCCGAACTCCGACTCGTTCGCGAGACGGATCGCCTCGTCCAGCGTCTCGACGACCATGACGGGCAGGAGCGGCCCGAAGGTCTCCTCGCGCATGCAGCGCATCGAATGGTCGACGCCCGTGAGGACCGTCGGTGGATACCACCAGCCCTTCGCGCGGGGCCTCTGGCCGCCGGTGAGCACGCGGGCGCCCCGGGCGCGCGCGTCCGCGACATGCGCCTCGACGAGCGCGCGCTGCGCCTCCGTCGTGAGCGGGCCCATGTCCGTCGACGTCGAGAGCGGGTCCCCGAGCCTCAGCGCCTTCGCCTTCGCGACGAGCCTTCCGAGCAGCTCTTCGGCGACGTCCCTCACGACGTACACGCGCTCGACCGATCCGCAGGCCTGGCCCGCGTTCACGAACGCGCCCCAGACGAGGCCGGACGACGCCCGTGCGAGGTCGGCGTCCGCGGCGACGACGGCGGGGTCCTTCCCGCCCAGCTCGAGGACGACGCCCGTGAGGTTCTTCGCGGCGCGCTGCATGACGCCAATGCCGGTCTCGACCGCTCCCGTGAAAAGGACCTTGGCGATCCCCGGGTGCTCGATCAGGCGGTTCGTGTCCTCGCCGCCCGCCGTCACGACGTTCACGACGCCCGGCGGGATCCCGGCCCGGCGGCAGAGATCGCCCACCGCGAGGCCCGTGAGGGCGGTCGCGGAGGCCGGCTTGAGGACGACCGTGTCTCCCGCGGCGAGGCACGCCGCGACCTCGACGAACGGAATCCCGAACGGGAAGTTCCAGGGCGTCACGATCGCGACGACGCCGAGGGGCTCGAGGCGGACCGAACCGGACTTGTGGGCGAAGAGGATCTGGGCGTAGTCGACGGGGCGTTCGGCGAGGATGGCCGCGGCGTGGCGCGAGAGGTAGCGGAGCGTGTCCGCGGCCGGGACGATGTCCACGGCCCGGGCTTCGCCGACGGGCTTGCCCTGCTCGGTCGCGACGAGCCGCGCGACCTCCTCGTGCGCCTTCCGGACCTCCTCGAGGAGGCGCGCGAGATGCTTCTGCCGGGCGGGAACCGGAGTCTTCGACCAGGAGAGGAAGGCCTTGCTGGCGGAGGCGACGGCGGCGTCGATCTCGGCGGGGCCCGCGCGGCCCACGTCGGCGAACGCCTCCCCCGTCGCCGGGTTCACGGCCTTGAACGTCCGGCCCGTTTCGACGTCCTGGCCGTCGATGATGGGCCGGCGGGTGAAGGCGCGTTTCCTCACGGGGTCCTCAGATCATCGCGCCGCGCGTGATCTCGGCGCGCTTCTTTTTCCAGAAGGCCACGAGCCGCTGGACGTACGAGACGAAGGGAGGGCACGCGACCCCGAACCGCTTCAGGTCGCGCGTCGCCGCGGCGGAGTCGTAGTGGACGGGGTGGTCGAAGTAGTCGAGCGTCTCGCCCGGCATCCCGAGCCACCTCGAGACCTGCGGCGCGACGAACGCGATCCTCGCGAGAGGGAGCGGGACCGGAACGAAGACGAACGACTTCCCGATCGACTTCGCGAGGAGCTCGGCGACCCCGAGCGCCGTCTCTGGCTTCGGGTCCGTGAGGTGGTACGTCTTCCCGACGGCGCCATCCCACGCGCCGAGCCGCGCGATCGCTTCGAGGACGTAGTCGACGGGGACGAGGTTGACCTCGGCCGAGCCGTCTCCGATGCGGAGGAATGCGCCGGGCGACGGAAGGAGGCTCATCGCGTTGAGGGCGAAGTAAGGCCCGTCGAACTTCGCGGTTTCCCCCGTCCTCGAGTCGCCGACGACGATGCCGGGGCGGTAGACCGTCGCCGGGATGCCGCTCTCCCTCACGGCGACCTCGGCGAGGAACTTCGTCTCCTCGTAGTGGTTCTTGAACGACTGGCCGACGTCGAGGTCCTTCTCCCGGAACGTGCCGACCGCCGTTCCGGACACGTAGGCCGTCGAGACGTAGTCGAGGCGGCGCAGGCGGGGCGCTCCTCCGAGGAACTCGAGGACGTTCCTCGTCCCCTCGACGTTGATCCGCATGCCGACGTCCTTCGAGACCGCGAGGTCGTATACGGCCGCGAGGTGGCAGCAGCCGGTCACTCTCCGCGCGAGGGACCTCGCCGGGCTCGCGCCGAGGCCGAGGCCCGGCGCCGTGATGTCGCCCGTCACGAGGCGGACTCGGCCCTCCGTGTGGGGGTGCGAGGTCGCGAGGGCGGCGACGGACGCGTCCGCGGCCGCGAGGAACTTCTCCTGGACGAGGCACTCGAGCGTCGCCTCGGGTCGCAGCTCGAGGAGCCGCGGAATCAGACGGGCGCCGATGAACCCGGGGAAGCCGGTGAAGAGGATCGTCCCGCCGGAGGAGCGTTCGGAGGCGGGCTTCCGGACCTTGCGGCTGGCCATTTGGCGGGCAGTCTACTGCCGCAAGGACCCTTCAGAACGCGCGGCAGAGAGCGGGATCCTCGAGGAGACGCTCGCGGAAGGCGCGGATGCGCTCGAGCATCCCGGCCGGCTGCGCGCAGGGTGTTCCGTCGAGCGAGAGGAGGGGCGCGGCCGTCGTCAGCGAGCCGAGGAGGATCCCGCCTGCGCGGAGGTGCGCCTCGCCGATGGGCGCCGTCGCGGCCTGTCCGCCGAGGAACGCGGCGGCCGTGACGCTCGGGAGCACGCCCTCCGGCGCGAGCACCGGCGTTCCCCCGTTCCACGCGGCGAGACCGGTCGTCGTCCCCTCGAGGTAGCGGCCGTCGTGGCCGCGGAAGAGGCCTTCGTCCGCGCCCGCCTTCTTCGCGAGACGTCCGCCCTGGATCGCCGCGAAGTAGCTCGTGGATTTCATCCCGGGAGTGTCGCGCTGGAGTTCGAAGGGAAGGGAGATGGCGCGCGACCCGTCGCGGCGGACGAGCCGGCTCTCCGGGATCGGGATCACGTACGCGTCGAGCCGCCACGAGGCGGCGCTCTCGAGGTCCTCCCCCGCCGCGAGCCAGGTCAGGCGCAGGCCGGACTGGACGTCGCCGGGCTTCGCGAACGCGTCCACCGCGCGCCCGGCGGCCGCGTCGAGCGCGGCGCGCGAGGGCGCGGGGAGCTCGAGCCGCGCGAGGCCGGCGAGGAGCCGGTCGACATGAGGGTCCCAGAGGATCGCGCGCCGGCCGACGAGAAGCGCGGTCTCGAAAAAGCCGAAGCCCCGCTGGACGGCCGGAGCGAGATACGGGAGGGGAGCGTGCTCAGCCATTCTTCAGGTTCTCCTTCGCCCTCGCGCGCTCCTCCAGCTCGTCCTCGATGAGCTGGTACGCGACGTAGTACTTGAAGATGTTCCCGACGTACGTCACGGTCTCGGGTCCGATCTTCTCCTCGGCGACGATCTCGACGTTGTGGAACCAGACGTTCGGATCGAGGCCGCGCCGGGCCGCCTCCTTCCTCAGGCGCGCGATGCGGTTCGGGCCGGCGTTGTACGCCGCGAAGGCGAAGAGGACCTTGTCGAGGTTCGACATCGGCTCCTTCTCGTAATACCGGTCGATCATGAAGCGTACGTACTTCACGCCGGCGTGGACGTTCGCGTCCGCCTTCGAGACGTCGCCGACCTTGAGCTCCCGGGCGGTCTCGGGCATGACCTGCATGACGCCGATGGCGCCCACGCGGCTGCGGGCGTTCTGGTCGAGGCGCGACTCCTGGTAGCCCTGCGCGGCCATGAGGAGCCAGTTCACGTCGTACCGGTCCCCGTACTTCCGGAAGATCTCGACGAGCGCGAGAAACTTCTTCCGCTCCGCGTCCGCGGCGGCTCCCCTCACGTGGTGGAGCTGCCTGAGGTACTTCGTGAGGATCCACTCGCGTTCGTCCCGGAGGTGGCCGGACGTGATCTCCGCGGCCACGCCGTCCACGAAGGCCTTGAGCTGCGGGCTGTCCCTTCGGATCGCCCACCCGATGTCCCCTTCGGTGCCGACCGTGATCCCGTCGTGGACGACGATCTTCGGGTAGACCTTCTTCCAGAAGTCGGCGACGTGCTTGTCGACGACGAGGATGGACACGAGGCCCGCGTTGAGCATCTCGATGAGATCCTCGTCCTCGAGCTGCTCGGGAGCCTCCTTCAACCGGACGGCCGGCTTCTTCTCGGCGGCGAAGCGCTCGTTGAGCGCGACGAGGCTGTCGTAGTAGCTCGAGGACTTCCGGACGAAGACGTCCCGGCCCGCGAGGTCGTCGAGCGTCGAAAGCGCCGGGGACGCCGG
>Ga0335085_10001290_pt1 | contig 55395 bp, 47 predicted proteins | sample Lox_Sample_45_FD_206712 | JGI IMG/M metagenome (GOLD analysis project Ga0335085, IMG submission 206712) | Soil microbial communities from Loxahatchee National Wildlife Refuge, Florida, United States - Lox_Sample_4.5 | ecosystem: Environmental > Terrestrial > Soil > Wetlands | place: USA... | reverse complement strand
CAAGAGCCTTATCTTTCAGCTCCTTGTGTTGCGCGAGCCACTGCTGCAGCTGAATGATTTCCAAAGGATAGGTGGATGCAGCGAGGACTTGAGCCAAGAGTGGGTCCGGGTAAAGGGCAATAGGTGCCACCAGAGAATCAAGTTGATCATTCGGAATCTTTGCGGCTTGCTCATCGGGCAAGCCACTTTGCTGTGCGACTGGGTCCTGCGCCGCGATTTGAGGCCCCCCAGGAATCAGAAGCATCGAGCACACTACCGCTGTCAGTTGGCTCCGCAGGCTTTGCACGAATGTTTGCATTTCGCGTCCTCTTCCTGTTCGCTCACTTTTTTATTTTTTATAGCTGGCCACGCCGACTCCTAACACTGGCAAAACTACCAGATGGAACTCTCGCAACGACCGTCGTCAGGCTGTAACTTTTGACAGTTTGCGCTAGGCAAGGCTCTCCATATTCTGGAAACGGAAAACGCGGCATGGCGCAGCCTAGCCCCTGCACCGTGACGGTTGACTCATGACTAGGTAGCCGAGATGAAGCAGACGGATTTTGGGGTCAGGGCGATCGTCCTGTTAGGAGCGCTCTTATTGGCAATGATCCATTGCTTCCTAGCTCCAATTAATGCGGATTCCGTCCTGGTTGGGGTGAAGCTATGGGTGAGTCGCCTATGGCTGCCGTTTGTTGCTGTTTGGCGAGAATTTTAGGGTGATGGCGAAAGAGTTGGCGAGTGGTTAAGGAATCGCAGGCGACATAGTGAGGACGCGAAGAATCGAACCGGTGCTTCTAGTCTTGGGCTTGACGCTCTTGACATTCTGGATCGCCGCCCAACTTCATAGGACCATCGGTTCCAGAGAAGCTATCGAGGAATTTGAAGCCGAAAACCCACCTGCTCTGTCCAATAGGGCTTTTACGTCGCTGGATCCCCTCTTGGAAGTGCCAGTTGATTTTCGCTTGTGGTCTGCCAAACGGATCTCGGCCTACGAGGACAGCCTTGCCAAGAAGGCCGACGCTCCCTTGGCAATTCTTCGCATTCCGAAGATCAGCCTAGAGGTTCCGGTGTTTAACGATACGGATGACTTAACGCTAAATCGCGGCGTAGGAAGGATATTAGGGACCGCCCAGGTTGGTGCGCCGGGCAACCTGGGGATCGCAGGACACCGCGATGGGTTCTTCCGGGGTTTGCAGAAATTAGGTCCGGGGGATGTACTGGAGCTCGTACAGCCGCGAGAGTCAGATCGATACAGCGTGACCCAGATTCGAGTCGTTACTCCTGAGAATGTCTCGGTCTTGAATCCGACAGAGGTGCGGACATTGACGCTCGTGACATGCTTTCCTTTTTACTTTGTTGGCCACGCCCCCAAGAGGTACATCGTAACAGCATTGCTCGAGAGTGCGGACGGGTCCGATTTAGTCGCAGGCGCAGACAGCATTTCTGCAAGCAACGATACCAAAAATAAGGAGAAGAAAAGATGATCTTAATTAGGCTCTCAAGTACTGCATTGCTCGGCATCTTGGGCGGAGGCGCTCTCTTTAGCGCGTTCTCACTCCCCTCTGTTGCGCAAGTGCAAACCACCAAGACAGAAAAGCACGGAGAGGCAACCAGGGAGGTCACCGTCGAGCGCGGCGAAATTGTCTACGTCAATGGCAACACTATTGTTGTCAGAATGGAAAGCGGATCGCTTCGAGAGTTCGACAACATACCGGCGACCGTTACGTTCATGGTAGACGGGAAGCCAGTCCACATTACCGACGCAAGAGTTGGCATGAAGCTCGAGAAGCAGACAGTGCGGATAACCAGACCTAAAGTAGTTACGACGGTCGAAACAGTCACCGGCAAGGTGTGGCACGTTTCGCCCCCCAACCATCTCATCCTGACGCTGGAGAACGGCCAAAACCAAAAGTTCACGATCCCAAAAGGCCAAAAGTTCACTGTTGATGGGGTAGAAACGGACGCCTTTGCACTCAAGAAAGGGATGACGGTCTCTGCTCAAAGAATAACTGAGGTTCCCGAAACTGTAATCGAACACGAGGTTAAGCTCAGCGGAACTGCGCCTCCGACGCCGGCGGCACCAACACCTGGTGTGCCGATTCTAATTGTCACGGCCCAGCCGACTCCACCGGTTGAAGTTGCAGAGGCAACGGACACTAAGTCCCCAGCGACCGATGAGCCAGCACCCAAAAAGCTTCCAGCAACAGCTAGCGAGCTGCCTCTTATCGGAGTGATGGGAGTACTTTTCTGTGGTCTGTCGTTGACGGCGACAACAATTCGAAAAATCGCTTCACGATTCGCCAGTTAGCGGAGGTGAGAACTCGCATTATCCTAATTGGCGAGTGCAAGGGGACGGGGCAGGTGGCTGAGCCTGCCCCGTCTTAGGTAAGGCAGAAGCGCCGAAGGAAGCCGTTTGTGTTAGCCGGTTCTGCAAAGACTAGCAGGCAAGCCGATTTGCACAGGAAGGACTAGGGTCAATGGCAGAAAGTCTCGGGGTCGCTGGCGAACTTGAACAAGTTGGGTCAGAGGATGAGTTCAGGCGCGAAATCTGCAAAACCGGCCACAAAATGTACGCGCACGGATTAGTGGTTGCGTGCGAAGGCAATATATCGGTGCGGCTGGATCAAAACCAGATTCTAGTGACTCCCGCTTTTGTATGCAAAGGATATATAGAACCTGAGAATCTTTTAGTTACCGACTTAAACGGCGAGCTTCTCCGCGGCACCGGGCGACCTTCCACTGAAATGTTGATGCATCTCCTTTTCTATCGGCTGCGACCCGACGTACGAGCCGTTTGTCACGCGCATCCCCCGACAGCGACGGGGTTTGCGGCTGCGGGGCGCGCACTCGAAGACGCGGTACTCCCGGAGGTGATCATCGCGCTTGGTAAAGTTCCGCTAGCGCCCTACGGAACGCCAGGAACCCGGGAACTTTGCGCGGGTCTTGAGCCTCTGGCGACAAAATATGATGCAATCCTGCTCGAGAATCACGGTGTGGTGACTTGCGGCCCAAACCTGGACACCGCCTATCAACGACTGGAAATTGTCGAACGATTCGCGAAGATTTTGCTCGTTGCCGAGGCGCTTGGCGGACCCCATATAATGTCCCCTAAGGAAGTGCAGAAGTTGATCGCGGCAAGATCGCGCTACGGGGTCTTGTCCAAGGAATGCGGCGTAGATTTGCCGCTTACGTCCGACGCATTAGAAGACTCAGCTGCGAATCTCCGCCGAGCCATCTCATGGAGCGGCGTTAACGCACGGCCGGGCACCAAAGCTGGAACGGAAAGACACATTTGCGCGGAGACAGTTCGTTAGGGTTTGGAGCATCCCATTATAATTCGGTAGTTGATCAGGAAATGGACCGAGAATTCGTCTTCGGTCCAGGTTCTGTCGGATGCAATTTTGGTGAAAGGCAACGGCTCGGCGGCACTATTTGCAAGGTGTCCGTCGGTTCTCTCATCGAATTACCACTTGCATGAGCTACCCGACTTCTCGCAGCCGTCGTGCAGGCAATCTAGGCGTGGTCTTTGCCTTGTAACACGGAGTGTTCAATTCTTCAGGAACACAAATCAGCTCGCGCGACTGACTGGCGCGTAGCGATTCCATCTCCTCCCGATGCGATTACTCAACGCCCTGGCTATCGAGTACGGCACCGCGATCAGCACCGGGCCAAGTACCAACGCGGCTCCGGGGTGAACATTCTCGAAAATGAGGAATTGAGAGACAACGTCCAGAATAATTGCGACCGCGATCAGGTCGCGGACTGAGGTAAGAGCGCTTCGTAGGAGATGGTTTCTGCTCTCGCTGTGAAGCAGCAACGCTAACAAAAAGGGGGGGGAACCAATGCGCGAATCCTTTATGCCGTCACGTATGCCTATTGAGATCGCAATTGTAGGTTGCAATATAAAACGAAAACGGCCAGCCCCCGAAAGTCGTGCCACCATATCTTCAAAAAATTGACATGATAGTAAGTACGGATTTCCAGTCCGCAGTATCGTCGCTATCGCACCAGGCAGTGCAGCCAACAGAATCGCAATCGCGAGGGCGCTTAGAATTGAACTGCGCGACACTGAAATTTTCATTTTTGGCGCCTATTGGAATACTCAGTTTCCATGCGCCCAGTAGATGGATCTTAGACGGCTGAAGCGAAGGAATCATCTGGCAAAACTTACAGTGACATAACGAAGCGTAATTCGGCTAAGGTCACAACCGTGACCATGCTGAGTTCGGCACCGTCTCTCGATAGCCGAGCGTCTCCCGTTCTGATTGACCTCGTAGTTGGTGCATGCCTACGATTTCTGCGGTTTCCCCGGAAGTTTCCGCTGAGGTCACAAACAGCCAAGAGTAAACGAGACTTTTGTTTGTCGCCTGCGCCAAAAATCGAACCATGACCGACCCTCGTACCGAATCGACTGCCTTTCGGCAAGCCCTCCTGAAGAGCGAGTACCTCCGAGTTCGCATCGTTTTGGGAAGCGTTATTGCGGCGTTCCTGATACGAACCCTTCGGGCCATTATTCTGGGCGGCGGCTACGAAAATTTTGTTTCATGGCTGAAAACACTAGTACTTCTGAGTTTTTTTGTCGCCTACGAATTCGCCGTGCTACGAGCTGTGAATCGCGCGGTTCAGAAAGTTCTGCAACTTGACAACTGGATCTGGCTGAGCAACATCGTCTTGGAATCTCTCTTGCCCGCTCTTGCGCTCGTATTTCTTTCCAGTGCTTCCATTGATCCGATGTATCGACCTTTGGCAAATCCCGCGGGCCTCGCGTTCTTTGTTTTTATCAGCCTATCCACGCTCCGGCTTAGCCCTGTGCTCTGTAGAGTTTCGGGAGCGGCGGCTGCGGCGAGTTATCTCACTGCAGCGATTTACCTCGGCTGGCGACCAACGCTGAGCGGGGACACATCTTTGCTTTCAACCCAAAAAGCTGTCTTCGGTTATGCCGTTGCTCTCCTTATTGCGGGATTTGCTGCAGGCGTAGTGGCAGGTGAGATCCGCAAGCAGGTTGATGCCGCCCTCCGAGAGGCGGAAATGCGATTTCAAGTAGATCGCCTGGAGCACGATCTTGCGATAGCCCGATCAATACAGCAGTCTCTGCTTCCTCTCGATATGCCACAGATTGAAGGTTTCAAGATCGCTGGATGGAACAAACCTGCTGATCAGACTGGTGGAGATTACTATGACTGGCAGCTTCTAGCAGGTGGGAAGGTGGTCGTGGCTTTGGCTGATGTTACGGGACACGGGATTGGTCCTGCACTTCTCGCTGCAATCTGTCGCGCCTACGCGAGAGCCAACTTCAGAGTGGGAAAGGGACTATTAGACACCATGGAACAGCTCAACGCAGCCCTCGTAGGTGACATTGGGGAGGGGCGTTTTGTGACGTTTGTAGCAGCGGTTTGCTCCCCGGGGTGCTCGCGAGTAGAGGTGCTTTCAGCAGGACACGGTCCGCTGTTTCTCTACGTACTGAGGGAAGATTGCTTTGAAGAGTTGAACGCGCAAGGGCTGCCGCTCGGCATTGTAGCCAAACTTGTTTCTGAGCCTCCACAAATTCTCGAGCTAACTCGGGGTGACTTGCTGGTATTGGCCACGGATGGTTTTTTCGAGTGGGCAAATTCGCAAGGAGAATTCTTCGGCCCCAAGCGATTGGAGGAAGTTATTCGTGCTTCAAAAGAAAAGCAACCCAAAGAAATTATTTCCGCCATATATCAAGCCGCACTTGAGTTTTCTGGTGGCACGAGACAGCAGGACGATCTGACCGCCGTCGTTATCAAGCGCACATGACCTAAAGCGTGCCCAGCTTTGCTACCATCGTTACCGGATTACGTCATATCACCCAATTCCCGCAGACTGCTGCTGACAAATGGTCTGCCGAGAAGGACGGATTCAATTCCTGCCATCAGATCGCGAGCGGTATCCAACTTAAGGACGTAGCCAAGTCCGCCAGCGCAAAAGGCGTCTCGCACGACATCCGGATCTGATTCGCCACTCAAGAAAAGAATTGTCGCTGCAGGGACAACCTTGCGAATTTGTCGAGCGACCTCGATGCCGCTCAACCTGGGAAGACGAATGTCCAACAAGATCAAATCCGGCCGAAGTTCTACTGCTTTCCGAACAGCATCTAATCCATCGGTCACGACGCCGACGACTTGCAAATTGGGTTCCCTGTCGAGCTGTCCCTCAACAAACGTATGCCAAAGTTCAACATCATCCACAACGAGTACGCGCACTAATGAATGTAGCAATTCCACAATCTCCCCGTTCGTCACGTTCAGAAGGTCGCCCTCTTATTTTCTAGAAATGCGGCCAAGTGACAGTCTTGCATTTGAGGGGTGGCTCAGTCGTTGCGCAATAGCAACTTCGAACTTGCGTGAGGACAATCGGAGAAGGCCACAATAGCAGAAAGAGAGTACGGAAATGCAGCCTGGGTCAAGCTGTATGTGTGTGAACGAGGAGTTTCTGGGGAGAGCGGAGGAGGATTTTGCCTCGACGTTTTACGACGGCGTGATTTTTTTGCCATTCGCTAAGGAGACGACACGCCGTAAACGGGGTAACATTTGCGGCACCTGCCAACTCCTCGTTCGTGGCATCGAACTCGAAGCCTTCTGAACTTTTGTTTCCAATGGTTTCAGCTAGGCAGACTAAGACGCGGGCTAGTCTTTGACGAGCTGTCTGGCTGATAAGAGCTACATGGTCGGCAAGATACCAAGCGAGATAATCCGAGGCGATAAGTAACGCATTTTCCAGCAATCTTGGGTAGCGCGCAGCGAGAGTTCGGAGTGTGGCACGGTTCCACACCAAAATGGAGCTGTCCTTTAGCGTTTCCGTGCTAACGAGATAATGGGAGGGCGTCGACAAAAGTGCAGATCCGCCGAATATTTCTCCCGGAGTTAGCCACAGAAGAGCCACTTTCTTCCCCTCGCGTGTGTTGAAAAAAAATCGGGCGCGGCCCTTGGTCAATAGGAACAAATGATCGGCAGAATGGCCCTGATTTACGACTACACATTTCGCAAGGAACTGCCGCAGCCTAGCGGCTGCCAGAACTACCTGGACCTCGTCAGCTGCGAGGCCGTCGAGAAATCGAGACTTCAAATGAGCGCATCCGGTAGCAGGTTCCAACGCGAGCATAGTCGACGGCCTCACGAATACTTAATCTCGGGCGCGTACGCCGTGGGTGCGAGATCAGACGTTTGAATCTAAACTATCTCTATCGTCGTCTTTAACCTAATAAGGTCACCGAGCATAGCGACGGAATCAGCCAAGAAGCCGGGCACTACGCTTCGTTGTCGTGCGGCAATCCGCCTGAGACAAAGATGTTGCCAGCTAGAACCTCACGAATGGCTGGTAACAGATCCCTTAGCATTCGGGACTTCGCAACATATCCAGAAGCACCAGCGGAGAGACAGCTACGGGCGAACTCGGTGTCGGAATGCACAGTCAAAAAGAGGATCCGGGCTTTGCAGCCTGATTTTCTTAATCGGATGGTAGCTTCAATGCCATTCAGGATCGGCATCGAAATATCAGTAACAATGACATCTGGCTTCAACCGCATGGCCTGTTCAAACAGTGCTTGGCCGTTGCCGACCTTTCCGATAACTTCGAATTCCACCTCTAATAGGCGCTCTTCAATCTCCGGAAAGTTCGGGTGATCATCTGCGAGAAGTATTCTCACTTTGCTCAATCAGCCCGTCCGACGGCCGCGTGCCCAGAAAGCATCTAAACACGACTTAAGACATACGACTCATTTCTAAGAGGACAATCATGAAGTGCGGCGATCCCGATCTCCTAGGTTCAAGATATTCTCGATAAAATGTCGTTGTCACTGTAAAGAATGCCAGTCTTGAGGAAATATGCATCAGCTGGGGCCGCTTGGGGCCAGGCACAAATTAAAGGCATAGGAGAGGTGATTAATTTAGCAGTGTTGGTGTGTTAGACTGTTGCCTTCAAGAACTGACAGCATCCCCTGGAATATTGTCCACGTTGGGCAGGGGTCGGTTTGGAGTCAAGATGCCGTGTAAGGCTTGCAAGTCTGAAAACCTACAAAAGCTTGACGCTGAGCTGACAGCCAGCTTCCCCAACCCAAGAGGGCTTAGAGTACCTCCACTCTACATTTGCCAGAGCGTTTTGGTCTGTTTGGAGTGTGGGTTTGCTGAGCTCGTGGTTCCGGCAAGTGAATTGCAGACACTCAAGAAAGAAAAGGCCGCACTCGACTCCTAGCGCCACCACTGAAAATCTCCACTCCACGCCCCAACTGTGCATATCCGTGTTATTTCTTAGACTTAGGAGGAAAATCCTTTAGGGACTTACTCACTATCGTTTTGATTTCTTTGTCTTCGTTCTTGAGGGCTTTCTGCGGATCATGCCACCGTTTCGTGGATGTACCCTCCCAGATCACGGCGTTGGATTTGCAATCCAGCATATAAAAGACGAATTTGCCCTGCACTGAGTACCACACGTTTGGAGCAAACCCGACACTGGGGCCGACAACCATATCCGGAGCACCCAGAGCAGCCGGTTGTACGCTTTCTAGACCCGCAGGAGCCGTGGCACCGGCCATAAGGCCTTCGTCGCCTGGTCCGGCATGATAGAAAATGTAAAAGTCCGGGTTGGTGGCATCTTCTACGATGCCTTTGGCCGCCAATTCCTGAGTAACGGCCCGCATGATTTTTCGATCGAGAAGCTTGTTGTCTTCCGGACGGCGCATTGTAACCAGGTGATTCGGTTTCCACGCGAAGCGTTTCAACCCTGCAAAGTTGTATCCCTTAACCCAGTCTGTTTTAATTTTCTGCGCGCTTGAGGGTTGGGGCGCGCAAAATAGAATGAGCAAGAGCGGCAGGCCGAAAGGAAGAGGATTTTTCATTGTTTTTTCTACTTAGCTTTGGCTGATCGATCTCGCCGTCTAACCCTGCCACCAAGAGCAGCTTTAACCACGCTCCCTCACGCTTTTGCTTGACAGACGTGGCCGAGTTGCTACCGGAGTTGCACTCTATGTTGGCTCTATCTCCAGCACGTCCTGTAGGGTGTCTCGGACGGTTGTTTTCACGGTCCTCGCATCACCCTCTATTTGAGTGGCGCTACGCTACCTTCCGGCTCGCGGTCATCAGTTAAGTCTTCTTGGCAAGAGGGATTACTTTCGGGCCGCGTTCACAATCGCCCGAGCCGGCGTTGTTCGTTAACTGTCAAAACTAACAGCCAGATATTGAGTTCGGACTGCGGGAAGGTTCTGCTGGAGGGGAATTACTGCAGATGGATTAGGAGGACCTATAACGGAGCTCTACCTGCGGAGTGCTCCCCTTGCCGTCGTCCCATCGCCAATTCTATTGCCGCGTGCCGCGTCGTTCGCGAAAGATCTTTCTCTGTCGCCGCGGGCCAAGTTGCTCTATGTCGTCCTGGCCGCGCATGCTGACGTTCGCACGGGCCGCGCCTCTCTGCGGCTGCGCAAGCTGGAGCAACATTTGGGCTGCGGCATAAAAACAAGGGAGGAAGCACAGAAGAAACTCCTCCGTGCCCGGTGGCTGCGCCTGGAACGCAAAGCAGTTGGGAACGGGCGTTGGGGTTCGCATATTTTCGTACTGCTTTTCTCGAGGTCGGTGGCCAGAGGTCCTCTCCGCCACAATGGTGAAGATGAGCACTTCTTCATTTCCCACAGTCTGGTCAGTCCGTCACAAGTGGCGGCCTCCAGCCTTCCCTAACTTCTTCGACCACAATCTTTGACAACAAGCACTTTTGTTTTCATTCGACAGACTGACCCGCGGAAAAGAAGGCAATCGCGATGGACCTTCTGCGGCTGCTCGAAATCGACCGAACTCTGCTGGTACCGGAAGCCGAGAAATCGCTACTGCTGGCGGATCGTCTATGGTGCGAGGACAGTTGTCCTCGCGAACCGGGCCGATTGGTTGAGACCCTCGAGAAAATTCTCCAACGCTGCCTAACCTCCGGCATCTGGTACGCGCCTATTCTACCCCGACGCAAGAAAGCTCTGGAGCGCGATGCCTGGAAGCCTTCAGCTTATTCGAGTGCTGGCGGAGAATCGGAAGCCTCGCGAGCACGCGCGTCCACCACCCGCCAGGGAAAGGGCGATGAGAGCTGTGCCGCCTGCGGCGGAACGGGAATCCTGGTTCGCGCGGGTGGATTCACGGGTACTTTGTGCTCCTGCGGAATCTACTTGCAGCGCCTCCCGCAAAGGTAAATTTGTGCCGGCCGTCGCAAACTCGCGATTTACGCGGCATGCGTCATGGAGTCTGTCACTTCTCACAGTGTAAGACACACTGCCCACGGAACAACATAAGTGGCGTGTGCCAGCCCGCCTAAATTTACGAAGAAGAACGTATACACGTTTTGCCCAAGGGGGGTCGTCTCATCGCATGAGCGCTAGAGCCGTCTTTCGCGAGATTCTTGACCGACAACAAAGCACTTGCTTCGCGGTCGCCCTACTTCTCATCGTATCTCTCGCACTGTTCATTGGTACAATCCGTGCCCAATCGAGTGTTGGACAACCAGCACCGTCAAACAACTCGCAACAGAATGCAGCCCCGCCAGTTGCTTCAGCTCGGGCGGAGGACCGAACGATTGCGCTGGCGCAGATTTCAGACCGCGCGGAGGAACTAGACCACTTGCTGCAAGAAATTAGCAGCCAGCTTACTCCCGAATCTGAACTGCAAGAGTTACAAAAGAAAGCGGAAGAACAGGCCGACGAGGTTCGTCGGCGATCACTGCAGACCAGAGATCTCCTGGCAGGCAAGCCTACATCGTTGGACTTGAGGGACGAGCAGCGATATTGGCGCTCCAAGAGCCTCGAATATACCGCACAACGGAAGCTGCTGACGCAGCGCGCGGCGAAACTTGGGGAGCAAATCCAAACACTGGAGGCTCAACAGCCGGAGTGGGCAGCCACCTGGATCCAAGTTCATAAGTCTTCGGGAATCGAAGCCATTGTCGCGCGTATCAAACAGCAGTTGGATAAGATTCAGGCTGCAAAATCGCAAACGCAGGAGCAGCTCAATATGGTGCTCACGTTGCAAAATCAGGTCTCCCAGGAAGACCAGCAAATCTCGGGAATCCTTTTGCGCCTAAGTCAAGCTACGGACCGCGAGCGTGGTCACCTATTCGAGATGGACAGTCGTCCACTTTGGGAAGGCCGGGATTTGCAAACCGCTGGGCAGAACTTCAGACCTCCTTTCCGCAGATCCTTCGACCGGGCCTATTCAAGCGCTCAGGAGTTCCTGACTTCAAGCATCTTCTCCACAATCGGTCTAGTCGTGATTTACATCTTGGCTCTCCTCGGCATTCTCAGACTCAGACGTTCCGTCGCGTCGCTGCCCAGTGTTTCAGCCGAAGCCGTGCAAGTAATTCAGCGCCCGTTTTCAGTGGCGCTTTTGGTGACGCTGCTCATGGGAACAGGGCAATATGTTGCTTCAGCGCCCATCGGCATCGCGTTTATTTTTTACATGCTCTACCTTGTTCCCGTCCTGCGGCTACCGGGCCTGCTGGCCGAGTCCGGGCTTCGAATCCTTCTTTATTTCCTGGCTGCATTCTACGCGCTGGCTGGCGCCTATATGCTCATTCAACTTCCTCCACTCTTCAGGCGGGAGATCTACGCACTATTGATTATTGCCGCCTTGGTTAGTTTTGCGTGGTTGGCTCGTCCATCCAAGATCGCTTCGCCAATAAGTCACAGTGGCCATGCGCGGATTTTCTTGATCGGAGTCCGCGCGAACCTCGTGCTGTTAGCCATGTCTCTCGTGGCAAACGTCATCGGATATGTTTCTCTTTCTCAAGTTCTAGGACTGAGCGCCTTGGTTGGCTCTTTCCTCGCCGTAGCTCTATATTATGGCTTCCGCGTCTCGACTCTAATTCTCAGCATAGTACTGCAAACGAATTCGGCATGCGCCCTGCTTGGGGAACGGGCGGCGCTGGCGGAACGCTGGAGTGGCCGCATCTTAGGGCTCGCGGCTTTGCTCTTGTGGCTGAGGTCCATGCTACGCCTGCTGACCGTTTACGAGGGTTTGATAAAAGTCTTGTCTAATTTGCTCAAGCATCCGATCGGATCTGATCAGGTGCATTTCACGCTGGGTGGCGCGCTCAGCATCGTATTGGTTCTTCTTTCTGGCTACGCTCTCGCGAACGCAATTACTCTCATCTTGAGAAAGATTGTGCTGCCAAGATTGCCGCTCCAACGCGGCGTGCCATACGCTATTTCGACCGTTACCTACTATGTGCTCCTCCTGCTGGTTGCGTTGGCCACCTTGTCCGCGGCGGGCGCAGAGCTGAACAAGTTTACCGTTCTCACGGGCGCACTCGGCGTTGGCCTCGGCTTTGGCCTTCAGAATATCGTCAACAATTTTGTCTCCGGCTTGATTCTGCTCTTTGAGCGCCCCATCCACGTTGGCGACACCGTGGAGGTAGGTGGTCTAGTAGGCATGGTTCGTCGGATCGGGGCACGGTCCAGCACGGTGGTGACCTTCCAAGGAGCAGAAGTGATTGTGCCTAATAGCAATCTGATTTCGAACCAGGTCATCAATTGGACCCTGTCCTCGCAGTGGCGACGCGTTGACATTCCCATAGGAGTCGCGTATGGGACCGACCCCGAACGCGTGATCAAGCTGCTGGTGGAAGTCGCGCAATCACATCCGGGAATATTGCTTGAAAGACCACCTATGGCTTTTTTCATGGGATTCGGGGAGAGCGCACTGAAGTTCGAGTTGCGCTTTTGGTCTGACCGGCAAGACGCGTGGTTTCAACTCCAGAGCGATGTGACTGTCGCTGTGGCAAAAGCAATAAAAGAAGCCGACATCGAGATACCGTTTCCCCAGAGAGATCTCCATGTTCGCACCCTCAATGCATCCACTGCAGCAGACATTGCGAGCAGTCGCAAGGGTCATACACCCTCTGCTGACTCGAAGGAACGCAGTGTCCGCGCGTGAAGTCCGCCAAGCCTCGCGTGAACTATGGTGCTCAATTCTGAGCTTAGGCTGTCTTGTTCCCGGCTTAGCCGTCTTCCGGCCGTTCCGCTTGGGTGAAGACAGGTTGCCATATTAATTACAACATTTATAAACTAAATGGTTAGCAGTAGGACCGAGCGAACACTGGATCTTTCTCGTTTTCGCAGCCTCAAAAACAGTCACCCGAGCTGTCTGCGGGGACACTCAATGGCCGACAGGCACCGCCGTACGTCGCCGCTTGACGTCTTATCCCCTCCGCACTGGGTGAAGGGCCTCCGAATCTCCCTGATTCATCTGCTCGTTTCTGCGGCCCGCAATCCGCTGCACGCTTGCACTCAGCCATACATACCCGAGCCGAGCGCCGGTCGAAAAAAGGACAAAGACCATGCCGAGCAACAGCAGGGTGGCTATCATCGCCGCTGTTATCACCAGCACTACCAAGACCTCTTGCGCCAAATACAAGCTAAATTCCCGCATCCGGGTTACGACTATTGGGGCAGCCGGGGTTACCTCAATTTTCCTGAGTACGTTTCCGGCCCACCTATACGTTTCCCCAATTCGCCGCCACTATTGGCCGCACGCCTGGCCAGACAGGATTCAGGAGCAGACCCACCATTCTGCCTCAGCGGCCTGATCGTGGATTCAGGCATCCTTAAGATGAACTGTCAGTTTTGTCAGATGCCAATTCTTGCCTATCAATGCAAGTTGAGGGTGGAGCCTTTGCGTGGATAACTACCGTGCCGCAGATAAAGTGGCCCAATCGAAAAAGTGGCTCATTCCCGCGCGCTGAACGGCTTCGAGATTCTCTTTACAGCAGTTCTGAGCTTACGCTCCCATTTTGCACTCTGGGTGAAATGCTCTTGGCGGCAACGAAGCTTCGGTGGCGTACGAGAATTCGTGCTGCCTGGGGGCAGCTAATTTTGCGACTGCTTTTGACTTCCGCCATCGCGAGCGTCCTGTGCACCAGCTCCTTCGCTCAAAACGCAAGCCAGAATGTAGAGAGCGACGACAAGGAAACAGCAGCAAAACAAAGCGAATCCCCCGATACCAATGGCGTCCCCGTAGAGATCGACGGAAGACCTATACTTTTCTTGCGGACTTCCATCGGCGGGCTCTCGCCAGGAGAGCGGAGTCGGAAAATTCAAGTGAGGATCCTTTACCTGGCCAAGAATCATGAGATTCATATTGAGCAGATCCGCGCCGAAGACCGTGGCGTCTGGACGGAAATTCTTGCGGGTAGCGACGTAATCATGGGGATTACGGAGGACGATGCCAAAGCCGCCGGGCGCTCGCGCGCTCAGCTTGGCGCCGAGGACGCAGAAATCATTCGCAGAACAGTTATGACCTATCGCCAGGAACACACCTGGCGCGCTCTATTGCGAGGAATAGCTGCTGCCGTAATTGCGACAGCGGCTTTTGTTTTTTCCGTCATACTCTTGTTTCGCCTGCGCCGCGTGGCACGGAAGAGGCTGGAGATTTGGGTTCGCGAGAGCGAGGCTGAATATTCCCCGAAATCAGCCCGTTCCCGCTTCGCACGCTACCTCGTGCTGCCAATCCTGGGAGCTGGCGTGATCGTCGTCTTTCTTGCAGTCTTGGCGGTCCTGCAATTCTACATAGCTTTCGTTCTGCACTCCTTCCCAAGCACTAGATACGCGTCAATCCGCATGAATCAGTGGACTTTAACCGAGTTAACGGGATTGGGACGCGCCATCTGGGACTACTTACCCAATTTGGTCATCGTCATTGTGATTGTGGTGGCCGCGCGCTACCTCATTCGATTGGACAACTTACTTTTCAGGGAAATTCAGGAGAATAGACTGACACTCGGCGGCTTCTATCCAGATTGGGGAGCGCCGACAGCTAAGCTTGTGCGCCTTCTGATCCTTTCGGCAACTGCTGTGGTCATTTTTCCTTACCTCCCGGGATCTAACAGCCCAGCATTTCGTGGCATCAGCGTTTTCCTGGGCGTACTGCTCTCGCTCGGATCAACTTCAGCCGTTTCACATGGAGTTGCAGGCACGATCTTGACCTACATGCGTTCGTTCAACGTGGGTGATTTCGTCAGAATCGGGGATACTATCGGCGAGGTTGTGGAGAGAAATCTTCTTGTGACGCGGATCTGCACGCAAAAAAAAGAGGTTGTAACCATTCCCAACGGCAGCGTTCTGGGTGGCTACGTTATGAACTACAGTGCCGAGGCTCGAAAGAATGGAGTAATCTTCTACACAAGTATTACGATCGGCTACAATTCTCCGTGGAAAAAGGTTCACGAACTCCTCATTGAGGCAGCTCTCTCGACGCACAATGTTTTGCATTCTCCCCGGCCATTTGTATTGCAATCCCAATTGCAGGATTTCTACGTAGTTTATGAGCTAAATGCTTTCACAAGTAACCCGCAGAACATGCTGACCATCTATTCCGAGCTCCATCAAAATATTCAAGATCAATTCAACGAAGCCGCGATCGAAATCAATTCGCCGCATTACACCTCCTTGCGTGACGGCAATCGAATTGCGATTCCCGACGAATACATTCCGAGGAGCTACAGGGAACCCGGTTTCGGTCTTCGCGGCGCCGGAGGTCCTGAAGGATTCCAGAACGAGCCACGAGAGCGGGCTGACTCCAACGTCCGCTCAGCGCGTTCCTAGTGGGCAGTCGCGGATTGCAAGGCCTCTGATTCTTTGGCACATGATACACGAATAACGGCTGCGGCTGCAGCGCATCTCACCGGTTGCTTTTTGTCGGATAGATGGGCCACGAGCGTGTCCATCAAACGGGGATCAGCATGCTGTGCCAACGCATCAAGCGCAGCAACGCGCACTTTCCATGCTTTATCCGTTGCGGCTTTCACGAGTGCTTTCTCCGTCTCCGGGTCCGGGTCAGTCGCTAGCTTCTGAGCGGCTTGCACACGCACGGGCCCCGCGTAATCCTTGGATAAAACCTGAAACGCAGCCCACGCATAGCCGGCATATGGCGCAAATCCCGCGCCCACTCCGAGCATCATCAGCGAGAGTGCCTGGGGATCTTTGACTAGCCGTTTTTCATCCTCAAGAGCTCCTTCGCCACTCTTGCGCCTCCGCAAGAGGACATCGCGATAGACGACGTACCCAGATGGGTCCCCAAGGGAGAGCAAGGCAGTCGAGGCAGCAAGAGCAACTCGAGCGTTCTTATCCTGCTGCGCTTGTTTCAACAATGGAATAGAGTGACTCGATTTAAGTCGTCCCAGGGCGAGTGCGGCCGCCGCGCGTACTTCAGCATTCCTGTCCTGGATCGAGCTTTCCGCGAGGTCTTCAGCCCTCGAATTGCCTAGCAATCCGCTAAGCGCGTGAATCGCGCTGATTCGTTCCTTCGTGCTGTGGCTGGCATGCCCTTTCTCAAGAATGTCCCAGGCCCGTTGTGCTGGGGTTTGGCCTGACGCCGGATTGCTGCCACCGAGCAGCAAAAACAGCAGCAACGCCGCTCTAGTGGAATGCATGACTGCATCCTGGATTCACTCGCTTCAGTTTAGAGAGTAACACCAAGGAATTGGCACCAACCAGAGGCTTGCACGGGAGGTGCTACGAATAAGCCTGTTAGTACTAACAGGCGGTTCGGTCACTTGGTTCACAAGATGCATTTTCGAGGGCGGTTTATCCCTGCGGGTTGCTTCTGTCAAAAATACCAGTGTACGTAAGATAGTCAACAGGCCTAATATCCGTTCCGGTGACAACGCTATGTCGCTTCCCCGGGTCATACTGGCCGACGATCACACCCTACTTGTGGAGGCGTTTCGCAAGCTGCTCGAAGCCCACTGCGAAATCGTGGGCACCGTGTCTGATGGCCGCGCGTTGCTGGAAACTGCGCCACAACTCAAGCCTGCTGTAATCATCGTGGACATCGGAATGCCACTCATGAACGGGCTTGAAGCTGGGTTGCGATTGAAGAAACTCATGCCATCAGTCAAGCTCATCTTCCTTACTATGAACGAGGATCCCGATTTGGCTGTGGAAGCGATGAGCTGTGGGGCATCCGGCTATTTGTTAAAGAGTTCCGCGCCCGCGGAACTCATCCGGGCCATTGATATGGCGCTCAAAGGCAAATCGTACGTTACGCCACAGATAGCCAGGGGAATGCAGCAGTCGTTCATAAACAATCCTGAGCGAAAGACTCGAGACAAACAATTGACGCCTCGGCAGCGCGAAGTCGTATACCTCTTGGCCGAGGGAAAATCCATGAAGGAAGTCGCGAGCGTGCTGAACGTGACTCCACGGACAGTTGCTTTTCACAAGTACCGAGTCATGGAAGAACTTAAGCTCAAGTCGACCGCCGACCTAATTCATTACGCAATCAAATCGCGAATCCTTGTGCCCTAAGTCTCGAGTCTAGCTTCCAAGCCTATTATCATGACGAGCCTGCTTTGAGGATCTGCCCTGAATAATGCTTAGATCCGCGTGCGAAATCGTGTATGAGGCGAGGAACGAACAGTCGATTCGCGAGGAATGACTCGGTTCACGATCACCAGAATAGTCCGGCTCCGGACCAGCATGGCGTTGGGGAGAATTACCTGATGGCCCTCCGCACGTCTGTGCAGGTTTGTCCAGCGCGTCTCTATAGCGACAGTGATATCAATGGACATCGCATAGTTTCTGACCAATCTCACAGGTTTCTGATACTGCGATTTTCCCAGTTGTCTGTCACTTTTGACAGTTCTTAGGGAAACGGGCACGAGCTAACTTCGCACGTCGAGGAAAACTAACCCTGTGATTATCTGACAATTGAGATCTCGGGATGAGGAGAAAACAAATGAGAACGAGAAGTATATTCATGCTGGGGATTGCTTTCCTGTTTGGATCGGCTACCTTCGCTCAAGATTATGCAAAGGTGGAGGTTCCGGTGGGCTACTCGTACATGCGATTTAACCCGGAGAACAGCAACGTCGTCAGTGGCTTTTCCCTCAATGGCGGAGGCGGCGGTGTTACTGTGTTTGTTAACCACGCCTTTGGGATCACAGCGGAATTCAATGGCTACGGTAGCCTCTCAAAGACCTTTGCATTCTCTGCGACAGCGGATAGCCCATGCCCGGTAGGGTGCACCGTGACGGCTGACGGCAACCTCTTCACCTACAATGTAGGCCCCGTTTTGAAATACCGCTCTGAGCATTTCGAGCCTTTCGTGGAAACGTTGTTTGGCGGAGCCCACTCTAATACTTATCAAAATCTACTTAAGGCTTGTCAGACGGCCTGCACCACCACTGCCAATCCCAGCAACAATGCTTTCGATTTCGTCATAGGTGGAGGGATTGACATTCCGGTGACCAAATCCTTCGCCGTCCGGCCCGCACAGTTCGATTATGTGCTGACTCGGTTCGGCAACAGCTTTACTAAGGGCAACAACAACCAGAGTAACTTCCGCTATCAAGCCGGCATCGTTTTCCGGTTCTAAGTGACAAGCGAAAGCTGGCATTTATTAAGCCAGCCACGAGAGGTGGCGGGTAGCGTCTGCGCGGCGTCCCACCACCTCATCTTTCTTCTGAAGCGCGTCAAGTCGAATGGAACGAAAAGTCTCTCAGCGATGGAAAGGGTTCTCGTTTCGACATAGAAATTTCTCTTTGCTGGTATTTTTGACAGTTCTCGCAGAAGCGGCAGAATACCTATCGTGCAACTACGCCCTCGAAGGTCAGAAAGGAGTCCGGTCGGAGATACCTCCACGCCTTGAGGCGAAGCGAAGATGCTTCATTTGTTCTTCCCATCTCGACCGGACCTCCTTCTCCAATCAAAGGAATCAGTTGAGCTAGCGACCTTCTAAATACCTTCTAGGCGAACATCGTCCGGATCTGCGCAGTTCCTCAATTTTATCCTGCACAAGGGAACTTATGATACTTACCGCAACAACTATACGCGCACACCTGGTGGACGCTCCGATGCCTCTGGCGCTGTCACATTTGACAGTTTCCCCGACGATGCCGGAGAACTAGCGTTTGGTTGCGGTAGCCAGTGAATTGCGGGCATCTGGCAGGAGACACTGTGGGACATCACATGGTCAAATCCCGGTGCGTGGGAGCAAATGCGGTTAGTATTGGCACGTTAACCTTCAAGGCGCAAAACCAAGTGCACAAAGCGACAGCCGCAAATCTGCGGACACGGAACGCAACCGAGCCGCAAAAGAAACGCATATTCAACTTCCCCTAGAACGATTTGGAGTTTCGAGGGAGAGCCTGCCCCTGAGTTTGTCAGCCACCGCCACGCAGCCCGTTCCCAAAGTCACAGGTTGGGCCCTACCACTGAAGGGTTGGTTCGAGGTTCCAAGTGAGCGGTTCGTCCGTGAAGTCGCATGGGTTTAGGAGGGCGCTATTGCTCTTCCTGATCGGCGGCTGGTTTGGGTCAATGTCAGCAGCAACGATGGCGTCACAAGAAGCCGTCGTTAGCGAAAACCTAGCCCCTCGATCGCAGACTTCAAAAGATCACGCTCAGGGCCTGGGCGAATCCGCGCAGCAGGATCCCTCCACTGGAAACAAGCAAGACGGGGCCTCATTCGTCATTGCTCCACTTCCGATTTCCAGCCCTGCCTTGGGTTCTGGAATCGTGCCCGTTTTTGCGTACATTTTCCCACTCGACAAAACTGATAAGACCTCTACCCCTTCGGTAATTGGAGCGGCTGGACTTATTACGGACAACGGCACCCGTGGCTTCGCACTCGCTGGCGAACTCTATTTCAAGGAAGACTCTTATCGGGTGACAGCTGCATTTGCTCGAGGAAACTTAAACTACGATCTGTATGGTCTGGGTGCCGGCTCGTCACAGTCTAGCTTGCCTCTTAACCAGACAGGCCAGGTACTGTTCGCGGAGTTCCTCCGCCGTCTTGGATGGAAATTCTTCCTGGGTCCACGGTTTCTGTGGGGCAGCTCGCTCATCACAGTGCAACCTGCCGATCCGGAGATGGCTCCCTTGCCACCCGACGTTGGACTCCATACAGCTTTGACAGCCGTAGGTTTTCGACTCCAGCGCGACACACGCCCTAACCGTTTTTATCCGACGAGTGGAACTCTGCTTGACCTTACATCGGATTTCTTTTCTCAAGGCCTTTGTAGCAAATACTCGTTTCAGAGTTACAAATTCACCTTCAACAAATACTGGAGTGTAGCAAAGCAGCAGGTTCTTGCGTACAACGCGCTCGCTTGCGTCACGGCCGGAACGCCTCCATTCTATGGAAACTGTATATATGGAACAAACAACGAGTTGCGGGGCTATATTGCGGGGCGCTATCTCGACCGCTATATGATGGCCACGCAATTGGAATATCGCCTCGCCTTACCGAAGAGGTTTGGCGCCGTGGCGTTTGGAGGGCTGGGAGGGGTTATACCCGGCGGAAATCAGCCCTTTAGGACCAAAAACTTCCTGCCGAGCGGTGGCGGTGGTGCCAGGTTCGAACTGAGCAAGAAGTATCACGTGAATCTGCGGGCCGACTTCGCTCAGGGCAAGGATAGTCATACTTGGAGCATCGGCGTTGGCGAGGCTTTCTAGAGACTGCGTGCATACCTTCCTTAAGACCCATTCGTACCTGTCAATGTTGACAGTGGTAAGGCCTGCCGCGAAACGATAGAAAGCAACTCACTCAGTCCTCGTCACTCAGCGATCCAAGACTTGGACTTAGACCAGCAGGAAAGTGCAATGTTCCTCTTACGAGATACTTGCGTGTCAAGAATTTTTAATTTGATGGTTTTGTGCATCTTTTCCATGTCGCTTTTGTTTCTCCTCACACCGTTGGCTCGCCCGGAGCAACACGACATGGACGACATGCCGGGGATGAAGATGAATGGGCCTATTCTGCCCGAAGACCCCGCGCAAGCTGCCAAACAGCTAGCAGACAAACGAGAAAGCGAGTTAAATCATCACTTAGCTGGATTGTTCGTTATCGTTGCGGGAATTTTCATCCTCGCGGAAGGCTCTCTCGCGAAACGTTGGCCGTTGGCGCGCTATGTATGGCCCATGTGCTTTCTCGCTGCCGGGCTCTTTCTTCTTGTATTTAGCGATACTGAAATTTGGCCCTTTGGTCCTCAAACTCCTTGGTATGCGATCACCCACAACGCAGAAGACCTACAGCACAAGACCTTCTCTATCATTTTATTAGCCCTTGGCTACGTTGAATTTCAAAGGGCGCGAGGCCGATGGAAGTCACGATGGACGGCCTGGTTTTTTCCTGTCATAGGTGGGGCGGGTGCCATCTTGCTATTGTTCCACGTTCACAGTGGCGACATGCATGCACCCAACGCAATGGAGATTATGCGCCATATTCAGAAGGAGCATCTCTGGTTCGCAGTTGCAGGTTTTGGAATCGTACTAACCAATGGGATAGCTCGGCTAAGCAAACCTGGTCAAAAATGGCAGCACCTATTCAGGCTAGCTTGGCCAGCATCTTTGATGATTTTGGGTGTCCTCCTGACTTTATATACCGAGTAAGGGTATCTGGGTAGGGCGTGTGTCACGGGTGCAGCCTTGCGGGCGGCGCGGACTATCGTCGGTGCGTGTATCCGTACCGACTAACGTTTCCTTGCAGGGAGTGAGTGACCGTGCTGCTCAAGTTGTGGGAAGCCGGACGCCGTTTTGGCCTTCTCGCGCGATCTTTGGAACTCGGAACGCGCTTACTTCTGTTTACATCCATCCTTATTCTGCTTGCTCTTCCGCTCAAGGCCGGTACAAAAATTGTTCACCGCTGGGTTCTCACTGGCCAGCCCATGCCAAAGCTCAACAAGATCTTGGTCATCGGGGTCATGGAGAATTATCTGGTACGTCAGGAATTAGAGGATGAAATGGAGAGATTGTTCGCCAAGTCCGGCCTCGAAGGCATCAAGAGCCACATGGTCCTGCCTGCGCGCGACGAACTCGTGGAAGGGGAACTCAAAAAGTGGATTAAGGAAGGGGATTTCGACGGTGTTCTTGTGATTCGTCCAAAAAGTATGCGCAAGGAAACCAAAGAGGTAGTAACCGGTATCGCTGGTCCATACTATGTGCCACCTGCGCCCTACTACAATTTCTGGCCGTATTGGCACATGGCCTGGGGGCAGGTCTACACTGCCAGCACCTCTGCTAAGGAATACACTTACGTCAGCACGGAATTTAACCTTTACAGTACTAAGGACGAAAAACTGCTCTGGTCTGGTGAGACCGAGAGCGGCTATTCCAAAGACTTCGGAAAGCTGGCAAGGGAATATGCCCGAGCGCTTGTTAAGCAATTAAGAAAAGACAAGGTGATCGGGACGAAATGATCCGTCGAAAACTCTACAGTTGAAAGTTTCTGAGTCTGATACCGCCGAAGGTTTCTTCCCGAACAAAAACGCGCGGAGGCACGAAAAGCCGGGCAAGATCATCCCAACGTTAAGTACACCTGGTCTCAAGCATGTATTCGCGATGACGGAGCCGACCTTCTTGGCTGGATGCTTTCACTTCGGCATCTAGCCACGGGGTAGGTGGAGGCATTTCTGCCCGGTTCGGGGTGGAGTCGGCTCCGCACGGAAGAGCATGACCCGCTTATGCTTTCCTGAATACTGTCAAAAAATACAGACCTCAACTGGAATACGCCAGTTGGGTTCCATCACAGCGAGAGGGAATAGGAAAAATAATGCGAAGACTTTTCGATGACTGTCAATCTTGACAGTAGGCATCGCCACGTTTTTCGCCAATCGTCGATTCGACGCCGCCCCTAGCGGTCGGAAACGAACCTTCCATGCACAATTGCAAAACTCTTCTTGGTTTTTTACTTCTAACTCTGGCAGCCGGAACGGCCGCAGCGCAGCCGCAGGAGATGGTGCCAGACCCTAATTTGGTCACTAAGTCTGTAACAGCAATAGGCTATAAAGTCGGCGGTGGAACTACCAAGGTCGATTTTAAGAGCACGGATCTGATGCCTCAGGCCTTTGGCGAAGCAAAAGTCCAAGCCAAAACCGGTGCAACGCAGATCGAGGTCTCATTGAAGAACATGGCGGACCCGTCGAAGCTAGGCGCGGAGTTCCTGACTTTCGTGCTCTGGGTCGTTACGCCGGACGGACGCACCGGCAACACAGGCGAGCTACTCATCAATAAAAACGGGGAAGCGAAACTGAACGCGACGACGCCAGCGCAAACCTTTGCGATGATCATCACGGCGGAACCCTATTTTGCTGTACGAGTTCCCAGCGAAATGGTGGTCTTGGAGAACGAAACCCGGAAAAATACCAAAGGACAAATCTTCCCAGTAAATGACTTCAAGCTAATGAAGCGTGGCCAGTATGAGAAGTTGGGGAACCCGTTGGCTATGACACCCGATCTTGAGCGCGTTCCACTGCAAGTCTATGAGGCCCGTAACGCCGTCGATATCTCCAAATCGCGCGGGGCCGAGAAGGACGCAGCAGAGATATTGACCAAGGCCGTAGCCAGTTTGCAAATAACCGAAAATGCTCTAACTGCTAAGGCTGACAAGAAGGAGATCATATCTAAAGCCAGACAGACGATACAATTTGCCGAAGATGCGCGCGCCCTTGCTGCGCAACGTCAGGAAGAGGCGCGAATTGCTGCTGAGCGAGCAGAAGCAGCAGCCAAGGCCAAAGGGGAGGCGGAAGCCAAGGCTGCTGCGGAAGCCGCTCGAGCCAAACGCGAGGCCGATGAAGAGGCAAAGCGCAAGGCTGAGCTGGCTGCGGCAAAACAGGCACAGATGCAGGCGGAAGCGGATGCGGCGGCCGCCAAAGCAAAAGCGGAAGCAGATTCTCTGAAGGCAAGAGAAGAAGCAGCTCGCGCTGACGCCGAACGCGCCCGCCAAGCGACGATCGCATTACGCACTCAACTGCTCGAACAACTCAACCGCATCCTGGAAACTCGTGACACGCCGCGTGGACTTGTTGTCAACATGGCCGACGTGCTTTTTGATTTTGGCAAATACGATTTGCGCCCAGAGGCCAGGGAGAAGTTGGCTAAACTGTCTGGCATCATTCTCGCGCACCCAGGCTTGGACCTTGCCATCGAAGGGCACACTGACAATGTCGGCAGTGATGAAGTCAACCAAAAGCTTTCTGAGCAACGCGCGGAATCGGTGCGCAGCTATCTGGTTGAGCAGGGTCTGGCGGCGACGAGCGTTAGCGCAAGAGGCCTTGGGAAGACCGCTCCGGTCGCTGACAACTCCTCCCCGGCGGGCAGGCAGAAGAATCGCAGAGTGGAAATCGTGGTCTCGGGCGAAGTAATCGGCGCGAAGCTTGGGACTTAGCCCCCGCAGATCTTCCAAGAGTTTCGTGATTCAGTACATAAGATAACCAGACTTGCTATCCCGTCACGCCATGCATCCAAACCACCTAGTTTCGCGAAGATATCCTTACATCAGTGGCTTTCACTCGAAACACTCTATCGACCCACTTCAAGAAGAAATAGGACTGCTACGCCCTGCTACTTTTGACAGTTCCGACATCCCTGGGGAGTCACTAGCATCTTCGGCTAGGTCGCGATTGTGTTCGTTAGTCAAGCCCACGCGTGTGCGGCGCCAATTCTCGTGTCTCCGGTGCCGCGAGCACGAAAACTAGGGGAACGTGCGCAGCGGCTTTGGGGAGCGTGCGTTATGAAAGCCAGGCCGTCTCGATTCGGCGTATTTCTCGTGGCCCAGGCGATATTGCTCTCTGGATGCGAGACAAAACAGCAAGCCGCATCGGGTCCCCCTTTGGTGGAATTCGTCGAAGTCACCCAAAAAGATGTGCCCGTTACCAAACAATGGGTAGCTACTTTAGATGGATTCGTTAATGCCCAGATCCGTCCCCAGATAAAAGGACTTCTAGTTAAACAGAGCTACACGAATGGAGCATTCGTTACGAAAGACTCTGCGCTCTTCGAGATCGATCCCAGGCCTTTTCAGGCCGCCCTCGACCAAGCCAGCGCAAACCTGGAACAAGCAAAAGCAAATCTCCAGCGAGCAGAAGCACAACTCGGCAAGACTGATCTGGACGTTACCCGCTATACGCCTCTTGCAAAGGAAAGCGCCATCAGTCAACAGGAACTGGACGATGCCGTCCAGGCCAACCTCGGGGCGAAGGCCCAAGTGGAACAAGCAAAGGCGGCCATCGAGTCTGCCCGCGCAGCTGAAGAAGCTGCCAAATTGGATCTCAGTTTCACGAAGATCGTATCTCCCATCGACGGAGTTGCCGCAATTGCGACCGCACAGCTCGGCGACTTCGTTAGCCCCGCCGGTGAGCCCTTGACGACGGTCTCGACGATCAATCCCGTTTTGGTGAATTTCACAGCCAGCGAACAAGAGTACTTGAACGCGATGAAACAGGCCGTTGCCTTGGGTGGTAATGAGAACACCGTCTTGAACAAACTTGAGTGGCAACTCCGTTTATCGGACGGATCCATTTATCCGCACAAGGGCCATTTTTACGCTCTGGATCGGCAGGTGGACGTCAGAACCGGAGCAATTCTTGTAAAAGTGGAATTCCCCAATCCCGGTAATGTGCTTCGCCCGGGCGGCTTTGGAAATATCAGCACGGTGGTCAGAGTGCAGAAAGATGCCTTGCTCATTCCGCAAAGGGCAGTCAACGAACTGCAAGGCGGATATCTCGTCGCGGTGATCGGCAAAGACAATAAGGTGAACATTCGCCCGATCAAAGTGGGGCCTCGGGTCGAGACGATGTGGATTGTGGCTGAAGGCCTAAAGGCGGGAGACCGTATCGTAGCAGAAGGGGTACAGAAAGTCCGCGAGGGAATGGAAGTTCAACCGAAGCCGTTCCAGGAAGAATCGGGAGCGGAGGCGAAAAAAATGGCAAGTACTTCGCAATAAGAGCTAGATCGTGTACAAATTCTTCATAGATCGGCCCATCGTCTCAATGGTGATTTCGATCATCATGGTGATCGTTGGGGTCGTTGCAATGCTGAGCCTGCCGACCGCTCAGTTTCCCAACATTACCCCCCCAGAAGTTCAAGTCAAAACCACCTACGTGGGCGCAGACGCGCAAACCGTTGAGCAATCTGTCGCCACACCGATCGAGCAGCAGATGAGCGGTGTGGACAACATGAATTACATGTATTCCAACAACGCCAACAACGGACAGCTAACCCTCACTGTCAACTTCGACGTGAAAACCGATCCGAATACGGATCAGATTCTCGCTCAAATGCGCCAGAACCAGGCGGCGTCCCAGCTCCCGGCAGAGGTAAACAGTTTTGGCGTAACCGTTCAGAAATCTACAGCTGCTCCCCTCATGTTGTTTGACTTGTACTCCCCAAATGGCTCATACGACTCCGAATTCTTGGCGAATTACGCATACATCAATCTCAACGACCAACTCACTCGAGTGCCCGGGATTGCCAGCGTATCCGTCTTTGGCGCCGGCCAGTATGCGATGCGGTTTTGGGTGAAGCCGGATCAGTTGGCCAAATTGCAAATCACGGTCCCCGAGATAATTAATGCGATTCAGACACAAAACAACGTAAATCCGGCCGGGCAAATCGGCAGCGAACCTGTGCCTCCAGGCCAAGAATTCACGTACACCGTCCGCTCGCAGGGCCGCCTTACTACAGAGGAAGAGTTTGGGAATATCGTGGTCCGTGCCAAAACAGACGGCTCCATAGTGCGTTTGAAAGATGTGGCTCGCGTGCAGCTAGGCGCGCAAGTCTACAATTTGCGGGGAAGATTGGACGGCAAACCAGCTGCCGTGGTTGCCGTCTACCAGCTTCCCGGATCTAACGCCATCGCCGCCGCTAAAGGAGCCAAGGCACTCATGGCAGAGGCGAAAAAGCGTTTTCCGCCCGGTCTTGACTATGCTGTTGCGCTCGACACCACTCTTCCGGTTACCGAAGGAATTGTGGAGATTGAGCACACCTTACTGGAAGCTCTTGTCCTAGTGATCCTCGTGGTCTACTTATTTCTGCAAGGTTGGCGAGCTACTTTGATTCCTCTCTTGGCCGTGCCCGTGTCGTTGATCGGGACCTTTGCACTTTTTCCACTCTTGGGCTTTTCTATCAACACACTTTCTCTCTTCGGCTTAGTGCTTGCCATAGGCTTGGTCGTAGACGATGCCATCGTTGTAGTGGAGGCGGTTGAGCACCATATCGAACACGGCCTTTCACCGAAGGACGCTTCTTTCAAGGCCATGGAAGAAGTTTCTAGCCCGGTGATCGGTATTGCGGTAATCTTGGCCGCGGTATTCATTCCCACTGCTTTCATCCCTGGGATTACTGGAAGACTCTATCAGCAGTTCGCTGTAACCATCGCCGTCTCCGTCCTGCTTTCCGCCTTCAATGCCTTGACCCTCAGCCCGGCTCTTTCTGCCCTTTTGCTTCGTCCGAAGAAGATAGCTCGAGGACCGCTCGGCAAATTCTTTGCATGGTTCAACCGGGTATTTGGCCGCGCCACGGACGGCTACGTCCGTTGGTGCGGCTTTCTAATCCAGAAGATGGGATTCAGCTTGATCATTCTTTTGGGTTTCACCGTCCTGGCAGGGTGGTTTGGCATGAAGCTGCCTACCAGTTTTCTCCCTGACGAGGACCAGGGCTATCTCTTCGTGGCATTGCAGCTTCCCGACGCCTCTTCCCTTCAACGCACGAGCCTGACCGCAAAAAAGGTTGAAGACATTTTGTTGAAGACGGCTGGCGTGGACCACGTGACCAGCGTCGTCGGGTATAACATGATCAGCGGAGCGCAAAACACGTTCAGTTCGTTTTTTTGGGTCACGCTTAAGGAATGGGGTGAGCGCAAGACCCCTGAAGAACAGTATGACGCAGTGAGAGCCCACATCAATGCAGAGCTTCGGCAACTTCCGGATGGCGTGTCTATTGCGTTCTCGCCTCCAGCAATCCCTGGCGTTGGAACTTCGGGTGGAGTGACCTTTATGCTCGAAGACCGCGCAGGAAAGGACGTTAGCTATCTTGCCAAAAATGTCGACACGTTTATGCAGGCTGCTCGCAAACGCCCTGAGCTGGCCTCGGTGTTCACTACCATGTTGCCCGGGGTACCGCAGGTCTTTGTCAACGTAGAGCGGGATAAAGTCCTTGCACAGGGCGTGAAACTGAGTGACGTATACAAGACCCTTCAAGCCTTTATGGGAGGCACGTTCATCAATTACTTCAATCGCTTCGGCCGTCAGTGGCAGGTTTACATTCAAGCCGAAGGTGACTATCGAACCCGGGCCGACAATTTGGGCCAGTTTTACGTTCGCAATAGCGTCGGCGACATGGTGCCACTATCCGCAGTGACCTCCATCGAACATAGGGTTGGCCCTGAATTCACCTTGCGGTACAACCTGTTTCGGTGCGCACAAATCAATGCCAGCGCGAATATCGGTTACAGCTCTGCCCAGGCTATGGCAGCCATGGAGGAAGTTTTTGCCCAGACCATGCCTCCAGATATGGGCTTCGATTACCTAGGCATGTCTTATCAGGAGAAGAGGGCTCAACAAGGCGTGCCCCCTGCCGTTATCTTCGGCTTCTCCTTTCTCTTTTGTTTCTTGATACTCGCCGCGCTTTATGAGAGTTGGACTCTTCCCTTTAGCGTGCTCCTCAGTGTACCCATCGCTGTTTTTGGAGCTTTTGCCGCCCTATATCTTCGTCGATTCACCAGTTTCTCTTTCGAAAACAACGTCTATGCACAAATCGGGCTGATCATGCTGATTGGCCTTGCCGCTAAAAACGCCATCCTCATCGTGGAGTTTGCCAAGGCCGGCCATGAAAAAGGTCAGTCGCTCCTCGAAGCGGCGCTCGATGGCGCAAAGCTTCGACTGCGCCCCATTCTAATGACTTCTTTTGCATTCATTCTGGGTTGCGTCCCGCTATGGAGAGCCAGCGGTTCTGGAGCCGTATCCAGGCAGGTTATGGGCACAGCGGTGATAGGAGGAATGACTGCAGCCAGTGCGATCGCAATTCTCATTATCCCCGCACTGTTTTACTTGGTTGAAAAAATCGGCGGCGCAAGACACGGAGCGAAATTGCCTCTCGGTGGCGCTCCGGAACCTGGTCACGCTTCCGCCGATGACTAGTTCTCAGAAGACTCGAGGTGTACAGGCTTTGGACACCAAGAAAAATACTGCAACGATCCATAAGAGCCCTCGCCAATACTTGCAGCTCCTATTTCTATTTTCCTTTCTCGCGGCGGCCGTAGTTTTTCTTTTCCTCGGATGCGCAGTTGGCCCCAATTATCAGCGTCCGAAGGTGAACGCGCCAACTGAATACCGCGGCTCTGAAGGCTCAGACCCGCAAGCCTCGATCGCGGATCTACCTTGGTGGGAAGTCTTTAAGGACCCTCGGCTCAAAGAGCTGGTCCAGGCCGCCATTGCCAATAATTACGACCTGCAGATCGCGGTGACGCGCATCGAACAATCTCGCCAGATTGCGGCGCAAGCCCGCTCTCAGTATTTTCCTTTTCTCAATTATGGTGTGACCGCCAGCAACGGCAAGAACGAGTTTGCAGGGGCTGTCGTTCCAAACGAAGGTCAAACCCGCGGAGCCTTCGTCGCCGCTGCAAGCGTCGCCTGGGAAGCAGATCTCTGGGGCCGCATCCGCCGCGAAAATGAAGCTGCGCGCGCTCAATATCTTGCAACCGAAGAAGCAAGGCGCGGCGTTATGCTGTCATTAGTCAGCGACGTCGCTCAGGCCTACTTCGAACTTCTTGACCTGGATCTTCAATTAGATATCGCAAAGCGAACAACGGAATCGTTCTCGCAAACGGTGAATCTCTTTACGCAGCGACTCGAAGGGGGCGTCGCTTCCAAGCTGGACACGTCTCGCGCCGAAGCGGCTCAAGCCACTGCGGCCGCAAGCATTCCCGAATTGGAGCGTCAAATCGCCCTCAAAGAAAACCAGATTAGTGTTCTGCTCGGTAAAAACCCCGACTCCATTCCTCATCGCGCCAATCTTCTCAATCAGGTCGTGCCGCCGGACGTTCCAAGCGGCTTGCCATCCGCCTTACTCGAACGTCGTCCTGATATCCTGGAAGCCGAGGAGCATTTGCGAGCGTCCAACGCACAGATCGGAGTTGCCACGGCCAACTTTTTCCCCAGAATTGGTTTGACGGCTCTCTTTGGCCGCGCGAGCTCCCCGCTCGACTCTTTGTCCTCGGGCCAAGCGACCGTCTGGACCATCGCGGGAAACCTTGCCGGTCCAATTTATCAGGGTGGCGCCCTCAGAGCACAGAAACGCCAGGTCGTTGCTCTTTGGGAGCAATCTAAGCTGCAATACGCGCAGACGGCCCAGCTTGCCTTTCAGGACGTCTCGAACGCTCTGGTCTCCCGCATCAAATACGAAGCGACTCGCGTGGAACAAGCCCGCGCCGTGCACGCTTACCAGGAGTCCGTCAAGGTTTCCCTCCAACGCTACTTGGCTGGCAAGGCCAGCTATTTTGAAGTTCTCGATGCACAGCTCCAGCTCTACCCCGCAGAGTACGCTCTCGCCTTCACTGAGCTAAACCGGCGAACGGTAGTCGTGCAGCTTTATAAAGCCCTTGGTGGTGGCTGGAATCTAAAGGATCCAGACTGGGCCGGGCCCCCTTCCTGAAGTACAGATCAAATTGTGTTATCAACTCCCATTGCTGTCCGAAAGAGACGCACACCCCATCCAACTAGACCACGTTCTTTCATTCGATGCTGTGGTAGCTCCGTTTGTAGTAAGGAATGCTATATCCCGCAAACTTTTCCCTCGGATAAAGCTCGAGATGAATCTTGTGCAAACTGTGATCCCCCACGTTCTCTTGCCGACTGTCTTTAGAGCTTGGGTCACGAATCGGCTGGTAAGCGAGGACGTAGCGATATCGCACCGCTAGCCCGATCGTCCGCACGATGCGCGGCAGATCTTCTTCATCTCGGGCGGTAAAGACACCGCCCCCCGTTGCTTCCGTTATGGTCTTCATATTGCGGGGACCGCGCCGTTCCGCGGGACCGATATAGTCGTCATCACCAAAGACTGTTGGTAATTTGGGGAACTGTGAGTTCGGTCCCTTTTCTGTGGGGAATCGGGTTCGTTTCTTCTCCTGGGCAGGAAATATGGAAGGGAATTCGAACGATGGTCCTGCCATCACTGCAAAAATCGGGATGTCAGCCTCCTCCAAGAACTTCTTTGTTTCCGCTAGATTGTAACGGCTGTGATTGTCGCCACCGTCGGTGATTATGATCATGGCGCGATGTTCATTCACGGCATTGCGTTGCGCTGTCTTCACCCCCAGCCAGATCCCGTCGAATAGGGCCGTACTCTCATTCGTCGGGGTGAGGAGTAGCGGTAACCGCCGCTCGAGGTCCCCTTGATCGCTCGTGAAAGGCACAAGCCGCTTCGACCGCGTGCCAATTCCCAGCACCGAATATTCGTCTGAATACTGTTCTTGTTGCTCCTGAGAATCAAGAAGCGAAAGTGCCGCCTCCTGGACAAAAGGAATCTTGCTCCTCATGCTGGAGCTTACGTCCGCAAGTATGACAAATGACACTGCGACCCGTTCCCGCTCCAAATGAAGTATTCGCTGTTCAACTCCGTCGTCGAAGAGCCGAAAGTCATTCTTCTTGAGGCTTGTGACTGCTACACCTTTGTCGTCGAATATGATTACGGGTAATTGTACCAGTTCAACTTTTGCAACAATGCGAACCGGCGCAAGTGCTTGAGCGCATGAAACTGAAGCTCTCATCTCGCAAATCATCAGGCATGTTGCAAGAAGAAAAACTCCTACCCATTTGATGGTCATCAAAACCCCGAACCTCGGACTCTTGATGGCTTCTATATCTCTCCAAAGCGATTCTGTCAATTGCATACGTTGATTTCATACGTTGATTTACACAAATGGGAAATGCCCAGTTCCCCGAACTTGGAACGGTCAGCGTGAGCGATCAAACACCACGGAACGCGTAATTGTTTCAAGGCAGCCTGTCAGTTTTGGCAGTGCTCCTCCCATTCTTTGGAGGATACCGTGCTGGCAGACGTGCAATATGGGCGAGTCAATGCTAAAGCGCACCGAAGGCTCAACCCTGAACGAAGCGATCCAATCGGTCCTACAAGGCGACAGCGAGGCATTTGCGTTTATATACGTAAGCCATTACGAAATCGTCCGCCGCCTCTGTTCGCGCATGCTTCGAGATCAGGCAGAGGCCGAGGACGCCGCTCAAGACGTATTTGTCAGCGTCTTTCTCAAGATCAACACGTTCCGCGGCGAGTCCGCCTTTTCATCTTGGCTGTATCGCTTGACGATGAACGTCGTTCTAATGCGTCTCCGCAGGAACAAGCGTTTTTGGAGGCCCCCAGGGAACCGCATGCAAGACAGCGCCGCTCCCAGCACCGAGATCGACTTCCCGGATCTGCGTGTTAACGACCCTCTTGGGCGAATTGATCTACAAGCGGCTATCGACGATTTACCGGCCGGGTACAAAGCTGCTTTTATTCTTCATGATGTACACGGCTACCGGCATAAAGAGATCGCGGCTATTTTCGGATATTCTGTTGGAAATTCAAAGTCTCAGTTGCATAAAGCGCGCATGCGCTTGAGAACATTGCTAGCCGGCTCAGCCAGAGAACAACGTCTGGCAGTGAGGCTAAAAGCACTTTCTGTGAACTGATTCGCTAGCGCCGCAGCGCTCCCTTGGCATTTGGCGCACCGTCAGCAACGCCCTAAATCGAGGTCAATCTAGTCACTGCAAGAAAGCCAATACGCTGTAGTCGAATTTAGCAGAAACTGGACGGGGACATCCGCAAACCGCGATTGGCAAGGAAAACTGTGACAGAAGGCAGCACATGCTTTTCACTGCAGGGCCTGTTTTGTACTCTTGAACGCATCTCGGAGAGCGCTGGCTATTTCACCGACACACTTTCTCCCTGCATCCAGCTCCCCGGCCATTAAGAAGAATCCGTGGATTGTGTCGGGATAGAAGGAAACTCTTGTCACGACTCCGTCTTGTCTGAGGCGAGTCGCGTACTCGTCCCCTTCATCGTGCATCGGATTATCCTCGTAGCTGATGACTAGTGCTTTCGGCAAATGCTTAAGATTTTCGGCATGGAGCGGGGCAACATGCGGATCCCTCAGATTTCCAGTAACCGGCAGATAGTAGCTGAGTATCTCGTTTTTCAACTCTCTTGTAACAGTGGGAGCATTCGTTTCTTCCCACCATACCGGCCTGAGCGTGGAAGCGTCGAGCGTGGGATAGATAAGAACCTGGAAAATGAGACGCGGAGCATTATTGTCGCGCGCCATTAGGGTAACCACCGCTGCCAGATTCCCGCCCGCACCGTCCCCCCCCACGGCGATTCGGTCCGCATCCCCGCCGAGTTCGCTGCCATGCTCTGCCACCCACCTGGTTGCTGCATAGGCGTCTTCTGGTGCTGCTGGGTATTTGTTTTCCGGAGCGAGTCGGTATGCGACCGAAACCACGATGCATTCACAGCCGTTTGACACTGAGCGTAGAGGCGTGTCGTATGTATCGATGCTGCCTGCCACGAAACCTCCGCCGTGAAAGAAGACAAAGATCGGTAGTCCAGTCGTTGCGCTGGGAGTATAAATGCGGACACGGATGTTTCCTGCCGGCCCCGGAATCTCTCGATCGGCGATTCGAAAAACGTGTTCTGGACTCCCGGATAGCTTTGGATAGAAAAGATAGGCTCTTCGTACGTCTTCCACAGTCGTTGGCCGAGCAACGTCGGCCGCAACCATCCTGCCCAGCACCTTCTGCATCTGAGGATCGTTTGGAGTCTGAGATTCTGACGTTTTCACCGCCTTCTTCTGCTCCGCCTGCAAACTTGCGGAGTTCCGTTCAGCGCTGATCAGAGACGCCCTTCCAGACAGGCTTAATGCGAAAAGGGAAAGAACTGCCAAGGACGACAGTAGGGGACCAGCCTTTTCGATCATGTCGTAGATTTTGGCGCGTGCCACAGCGGATCCTTGCATACCCAGCAGCCTACACCGATCCTCTCCATCACCACCTGATTCCCATTGTAACTGGCAGTATTTGCGTGGATACTCGACCGCCTTGCGGTGAATAGTGATAGCGGGCTTCGATATAGAATTTGAGGCCTGCCGTCATCGCGACAGTGACACCAACGCCCCCGTTTACCCCGCCAGAACTTATGCCCCTGCTAGCCAAGACAACATTCGTTGACACAGTTCCGTTCTGGCAAGGATATCCCCACCATCCCCAAGCCGGGTTGCAGACCGTACCTGGAGGCACGGCAAAGTTCTTAAGTTCAGCTTTGCGGTAGTACCAACCTCCGCCTCCAATGAAGTAGTATCCAAAACGTTTTCCATCCTTGTGGTACATATAGTTTGCCGTTAAAGCGTATACGTTATCGGTTGCATTAATAGAAGCTACGGAGCAAGCGATGCTAGGAGGCACTGGCGGATTCAGCAAGCAAAACGCATTCAATACTGGTAATAGGGCACTCTGATTAGGGGGCAGACCGTGCCACATGAATTCCCCGAAGATTGAATGGTGATTGCCAAAATTCGGGCCAGCCCCGGCCTGGAAAGTGCCACCGATTCCAGAAAAATTGCCAGTTGGATCTAAAGGAACTCCTACGCCTCCACCTATATGGAGATTAACCTGGCTCGCAGTTTTACTCGCTTGACCCTCGTCCGCCATGGCGGGGATGACAAACAACGTAGCTAATAATCCGACCTTAATCAGGCCCCGCTTTGGCATCAGATTACCTCCTTTGCTGAAATCTTTCGCACTTATCGCTCAGCTAATGTTCCGAGTGTTCATCCCAGTTGGAAACTGTCAAATCTGACAGAGATCTCTCTTCGCTAGGAAATTCTAGACTGCCAGATTGAGGAACAGGGAGAGAATCGCCGACCGTCCAATTGCAAGCAAGGCCAGCTCTTTTCTTCTTTCGCGGCATCCGTGGAATCTTGAGTAGGTCTTGGTACCTTAGGTTCAGTTCCGCATTTATATTGCATTCGGCTCAACGCGTTTCGGAAGTTGATATGCTCTTAGGTGGTTCAATTCGCCTGATATCCCTTTGGCAGCGAAAACAACATCGCCAGCCTATCGGGACTTGCCGGGGGTGAGGAATCGTCTCAGGGACGATGGTGCCGTTTGACCCGCAACTGCGCCAGGGAACGGGCAAGAGCACCGTTTACAGAAGCGATCTCCTCAGACGAGATCTTCTCTTGCAGCCGGGCGGCGGCACGCTGACGAGCCTCCTCGGCTCTTGTCTCATCGATGTTTTCTGCAGTTACCGCCATGTCGGTCATGACCGACACGCGATCGCCTCTAACCAGCGCGAGGCCCTCACCAAGAGCCAAAAACCGTTCGTGCCCTGATTTGCTGGCTATCATTTCGCCAGGTGCGAGCTGGATCATTAGTCGAACGTGTTCGGGAAGAATCGTCACTTGAGCGTCTGCCCCCTGCAACGTGACCAAGTCCACGACGTCTGAGTACATTATGCCTTCGGGGGTCACTATCTCTAATTTCAAGGTGCTGGTCATCTTCGGCATTTCCGTGTTGCGATTTGTTTAACGATCAGCTCAAAATGCTATTCGATCTCTTCAATCGGGCCCTTCATGTAAAAATTGCTCTCAGGCACGTCATCGTGCTTGCCGTCCAAAATCTCTTTGAAGCCACGAACAGTTTCAGCCACCGCGACCTGTTTGCCCTCGCGGCCTGTGAAAACTTGTGCCACGCTGAAGGGCTGACTCAAGAAGCGCTGAATTTTACGTGCCCTGAGAACGGTTAGCTTGTCCTCCGCTGAGAGTTCATCCATACCCAAGATGGCGATGATGTCCTGCAAATCCTTATGTCGCTGAAGCACCTTCTGCACGTTACGTGCGACGTCATAGTGCTCCTTACCTACAATTTCTGGAGAAAGGGCACGGGAGGTGGAAGCCAGCGGATCAACCGCCGGATAGATGCCTAGCTCGGCGATGGCCCGTTCCAATACGATCGTGGCATCTAGATGAGCGAAAGTTGTGGCCGGGGCGGGATCTGTCAAGTCATCAGCCGGAACGTACACAGCCTGAAAAGAAGTAATCGAGCCCTTCTTAGTCGAGGTTATGCGCTCCTGAAGCACACCCATTTCTGCTGCGAGCGTCGGCTGGTATCCGACGGCACTGGCGGTCCGACCTAACAATGCTGACACTTCAGATCCTGCCTGAGAAAAGCGGAAAATGTTATCTATGAAAAGCAGCACGTCTTGGTGCTTTTCGTCGCGGAAGTATTCGGTAATGGCAAGCCCGGATAGCGCCACTCTCAATCGGGCGCCGGGCGGCTCGTTCATCTGCCCATACACCAGCGCAATTTTCGACTCGCTCAGGTTAGCTTGGTTGATCACACCTGCTTCGGACATTTCATGGTAGAGATCATTTCCCTCGCGAGTGCGCTCGCCGACGCCAGCAAATACCGATACGCCCCCGTGCAGCTTTGCGATGTTGTTAATCAATTCCATGATTACCACAGTCTTTCCCACACCAGCGCCGCCGAAGGCGCCTACTTTCCCGCCCTTCAAGAAAGGGCAAATCAAATCAATTACCTTGATGCCGGTTGAGAGTACTTGGGGTGAAGTTGCCTGGTCGACCAACGCTGGCGGCGGGCGATGGATGGGATAATACTTTTCCGCGTCGATTGGGCCGCGTTCATCCACTGGGTTTCCCGTCACATCGAATACCCTGCCCATGACGGCCTCCCCCACCGGCATGGAAATAGGTCCACCGCTATCTGTGACGTCGAAGCCGCGTTTGAGCCCTTCGGTCCCGGCCATAGAAATGGCTCGAACCAACTTATCCCCTAAGTGCTGCTGAACCTCGAGCGTCACTTTCGTGGGCTGATCCCGAACTTTGTATTCGATAGTTAGCGCGTTATATATCCCAGGTAACTCTGCCGGGAACTCCACGTCCACCACGGGACCCGAAATCTTCACGATCTTGCCTATATTCATTTCCTTACCATTCCTGCTAGCCGTGCTTACCTCTGGATCAATCGGACCGACCGCCGGCAATTTCCAGCAATTCCTTTGTGATATTCCCTTGGCGCAGCATGTTATATTCCAGGGACAGGTCCTTGATCAGGTCTTCTGCATTATCGGTGGCGTTCTTCATCGATACCATACGAGCACTTTGCTCGCTGGCCTTCGCGTTCAGCAACACCTGATAAATATAAATGTTGAGGTAGTGGGACAGCAGGTAGTCGAGGATCGCCTCCGGGCTCGGTTCAAACAAAGGTTCAATCTCATCGGCGTTTAAGTCTTCGGAAATTGTGGTCCCCGGAATCTGCAGCCCTTTGATTTCCCCCACAGGCAGGAACTCTAAAGAAAGTGGGTGTTGGGTAAGCGTGTTGACAAATCTTGTCGCAACAACTCGAACCTCGTCCACTTCTCTTTTCAAAAAGATATCGCGAGCAAATGCAGCAATTGCTCTGGCTTCAGCGAACTTTGGAATGTCATCATAAGCAAATTCAGCTGAAAGGCACCTACCTGTGCGAGCGATGAACTGCGCAGCCTTGCGGCCAGCCGTGACGAAAACCGTCGACTCGGGGTCCAACTTAGCAACCAATCTGAAAAGATTGCTATTGAGAGCTCCGCATAATCCCTTATCAGCCCCAATCAGGATGATTGCGCGCTTGCGGATCCGCCGCACCTCGAGCAACGGATGGTTGAGATCGTACATCCGAGTAGTGGCTTCGCGCTGAATAAGGTACAACAAATTGACGAACGGTCGTCCCGCCAGGGCGACTTCCTGCGCCCTGCGCATTTTGGACGCCGCGACCATTTCCATCGCCTTCGTAATCTGTGCGGTGCCCCTGACAGACTTGATCCGCCGGTGAAGCTCGCGTGGGCTATTCATAGTTCTTACACTCGCTGCGCAGCCGAAATCTACCTAATAAGTCTCCCGAAAATCCGCTTTTTTCAGCCAATCTCATTTCCAACCGTCATTGAACTGCTCGGCCGCTCGCTTAAGCTCACTCACCAAAGCGGAGCTGAGCTGTTTCTCTTCCAGGATTTCCCGAAGCAACCCATCTTTGCGTGTACTCAGGAATTCTGTTAGCTTGATTTGGTATTCTTTGATCCGTTCCACTGGCACATCGTCGACGAATCCATTTTGGACTGTCCAAATTACGGCTATTTGTACTTCGATGGACACAGGTCTGTATTGCGGCTGTTTGAAGACCTCCATGATCCGTTTTCCACGATTGATTTTGGCTTGAGTCTTAGCATCAAGTTCTGAACCGAACTGTGCAAACGCCGCTAGTTCACGAAATTGCGCCAGATCTCCCTTAAGCTGCCCCGCAACTTGCTTCATCGCTTTCAATTGCGCTGCGGAACCTACGCGGGACACTGAAAGGCCGACTGAAATCGCCGGGCGAATTCCCTGATAAAACAAATCCGTCTCCAAATATATTTGTCCATCTGTTATCGAAATTACGTTGGTGGGAATGTAGGCCGAGACGTCGCCCGCTTGCGTCTCAATAATCGGCAGAGCCGTTAGCGACCCGTTGCCGTATTTTTCACCGACCCGCGCCGCTCGTTCAAGCAGCCGGCTGTGGAGATAAAACACGTCGCCTGGATAGGCCTCGCGACCCGATGGTCGTTTCAACACAAGGGAGACTTGGCGATAAGCCACTGCATGTTTTGATAAATCATCAAAGATGATCAGCGCGTCCATCCCATTGTCCATAAACCATTCGCCAATAGCCGCTCCAGCAAACGGTGCCAGATATTGATTGGCCGCTGAATCCGAAGCGGGTGAGGCAACAATGATCGTGTAGGGCAGGGCACCAGCTTCTTCGAGAATGCTGATGATGCGGGCTATATTGGATTGCTTTTGTCCAATCGCAACGTAGATGCAGTAGAGTGGGCGATAGTCTTTGTCGCTTTCGGTCTCCGCTGCCTTGTTGAGCAAAGCCTGATTGATGATCGTATCGATGCAAATGGTAGTCTTGCCCGTGGATCGGTCGCCGATGATTAATTCGCGCTGACCGCGACCGATGGGGATCATGGCGTCGATGGACATGATGCCTGTTTGTACCGGCTGATTGACTGGACGACGCCTGATGATTCCTGGAGCGATTTTTTCGACAGGGTAGGCGATGTCACTGTCAATTGGTCCTTTGCCATCTAGCGGCTCTCCCAGTGTGTTCACGATACGGCCCAAGAGACCTTTGCCAACAGGAACTTCCAGCAGTCTACCCGTCGCGAGGACCTCCCCTCCCTCTTCCAGTTGCGTGTAGTCACCGAGAACGATCACACCTACTTCAGTCTCCCCGAGGTCCAAAGCTAGTCCCGTGATGCCGTTGCCGAGATCGAGCATCTCGTTAAGCATCACATTGGCAAGTCCTTCAACTTTTGCTACGCCGTCTCCGATTTCGCGAATGACGCCCACATTCTGCTTAACGGCCGCGGCTTTGACTCCCATAATTTGAAGTTCGATTTCTCGAAGTATGTCAGGCATTTTGTTCACTCTAATTCGCTAAGCGTAAACATAAGCATCAGCTCTGCGCCAACATGTAGGCCTCGGCGATTCACTGATCCCCAATTGTCTATCAGAACTGCTTCTCCAATTCGGCCAGGCTTGACCGCACCGTGCCATCGTATACATCACTACCGATCTTGATGCGCACCCCACCGATTAGCTCGGGGTTGCTTTCGAATTCGATGTTGATCTTGGTCCCGTACACATTTTCTAAGCGAGCTCGAATGTCGGACCGCAAATTTGACGAGAGCGGTACGGCGGACTGGACTTGGGCTGTATGCTTTTCGCATTCGAGCCTCACTAACCTGTGAAATTCGCTCAGCAGCGCTAGGTAATCACGACGTTTGCTTTGAATGACCTGCTGCACGATTTGGCGCGCGCCGCCCTCCTCTAGCACACCGCTGACAAGACACAACCTAAGTAGTTGTCTTGCGTCGCGCTCGATTTGTCGAGTTCGTTCCATTCTTCCCCGTGAGATTTCCTATGCTGGCAAATGCTTGGCCGTCTCTTCGGCTAACCGCCGCTGGTCCTCACTAGTTAAAATCTTGCCGGTCACTGTCGCGGTGGTTTGGACCACCAGCCGGCCCACCTCACGCTTCAGCGTCCTCAGCATGAGGGAATAGTTTTGCGCCGCAGTCTCGCGCGACTTGGCGATTATCTGTTCAGCGTCGGCGATTGCTCTTTGGGTTTCGCGCTCCTGTACCTTGGCTGCGGCGGCATGTGCCTCTTGGATGATGTTGGTCGCCTCAGTGTTGGCTTTGAGGAGCACTTCCTGACGTTGTGCTTCAGCCCGAGCTAACTCCGCTCTTATTCTTTCTGAGTTGGCGAGTCCCTGCGCGATCTGCTGCCGCCGCTCTTTCAGCATATTGAGTATTGGCTTATATGCCGCCCGATAGAGTAGAGCGCAGACGATGCAGAAACTTAAGACCTGGGCGGCCAGGTGAGACCAGTCCACGCCGAACGTTCTGGCGATGTTTTCGATTGGACCGCTGGTCTGCGACTCGGGAAAGAAAAGAAGAAGATTCATGTTTCGCCCTCAATATCGCTCCCCTAGCGGCTTCTTTGCCTTGATGCTCAAGTCTGTCTTTCTACCTCACCAAGAAGAGCGTGTAGAATACAATCGCTTCCGCAAAAGCAATGGCCAGAATCGACTGGACCAGGATCTTTGTGGATGCACTAGGATTGCGCCCTACGGCGTCTGAAGCTCTCATACCGATTAAACCTACGGCGAGGGCTGCACCCAAGGCCGCTAGACCTACATGTAGGTTCCCGTTCATGTGTTCTGTTTTCTCCTTTTTAGTAATTAGTGCAGCATGCAAGCTTCTGCAATCCATCACTCACGCGTGTGCCGGTCTGGGCGCTTCTTCATGCTGACAAATCAACAGAGTGAAGACTGCGGTTAGCAATGTGAAGACCAACGCTTGAACAAGCCCCATCAACAATTCCAAAAAGTAGAATGGAATCTGTACCAACCATCCAAAATGCGGGACCAACTTGGCCATGGCTTCCAACATGTTCTCCCCTGCAAAGACGTTGCCGTATAGACGAAAACTTAGAGAGATCGGTCGGAACAAAATGGATATGACCTCCAGGCAGCCAGCGGCGAAGAATACGATTACCATGAGGGCCTTAAGCACGCCTGTGCTTTCACCCTTCGGTCCAAATACCTCCTTAAGGAAACCCAATGGACCAATCTCTCGCATGGCCCAGTAAATCCAGCACCCGAAGAACACCAGAGCCATGGCCAGGGTCATATTGACGTCCGCATTACCGCCGCGAAGCAAGGGTTGGTCGATCTGGAAACCGTCAAGGGCCTCATGCCCCCAGCCGATCGAACCTACTCCAGGTACCAGTCCTGCCCAATTGGTGGCGAGGATGAAAATAAAAACGGTCCCAAAAAACCAGAACGTCCGCTCAGTCAAGTGTGGTCCAAGAATTCCTTCCAGGAATTTGTAGATCCCTTCAATGATCCATTCCAGAAAATTCTGGGTTCCTTCGGGCACCTGTTTCATCTTCCGGGTGCTAATTTGAGCACAAATGATCAGGGCGAGAGCCACAATCCAGCTGACAATCATGGAATTTGTCACCGGAAATCCGAATAATCGGGCGATTTCCTGTGGTTTCTGGGAGAGGCCATGCTCCTCCGATTGAGAACCTTCAGCGGATAAGTTTCCTATTTCCGAGCTCCCTGGACTGACTAGATCACTGCCCGACGAAGCGGGTCGCGTGCGTTCCGATAACGCTCCACCCAGCGAGCTTAAGGCCGTGCTCAACAAAGCCCCAAGAAGTAGAAGCGCAATTGTGCTATGTGTTTTATTCAGAATCGCAATCCTCGGTGTGGCAAAAAACGAAGAGCCCGGAAAAAGTCGGACGAGTCCCTTCCCTGAAGACTCTACGAATTACGAATAAACTGAGGAACTGTCAGAACTGCCAGACTGTCTTTGCAACCTGTCTTTTCTAACAGTTTTCATACTGTAACTAGTAGTCCATCCTTGAATTGCATAGCTGTAAGTGGTGCACGACTGCGCGGCCATTGTCATACTTCTTGGAGTTACTGTGAAGTACAGCATTGCGATTCTCCTGTGGATTTCTCTCACGGCCCTTCCTCGTGCTGCATGGGCTCAGGAAGAGAATGGAAATGATAACCCCTCCGTTACAACCAGCCTGGGCATGCCTCTTAGCGCGCCTTTGAATCCAATGGGCGAGCACGCCGCCTTTGGCTGGGGACTCAGTACAGGTGCTGGCTATAACTTAGACCGTCGCAACGCGCTTGTCGGCGAGTTTATGTGGAATTGGTTGTATCCCAACAACGCAACGCTCGAACCGATTCGCATCGCACTGCAATCCGCGAACGTGAGTGGGCACGCGAACCTTTTTGCCCTGACCGCAAACTACCGATTCGAGCTGCGGGGCAGAGCACTCGGCACCTACTTTATAGGTGGCCCTGGATGGTATTACCGAACCACAAGCCTCTCGCGGCCCGTTCCGACCGGCACAACGATTGGCTGTAGTCCGGCTTGGCTGTGGTGGGGATACAATTGCGCCGCTGGATCCGTAATCACCAATCTGACAGAGGTTCACTCCAACGCGGGTGCTTTCGGATTTAATGGAGGAATTGGAATGACATTCAGAGTCGGCGAAGCAGCCTATAGAATGTTTGCGGAAGCGCGGTATCACTTCGCGCACACGGGAAGTATTAGTACGAAATTAATCGCAGTTAGTTGGGGCATCCGCTACTAACGGCATCCGGAACTATCACTCTCGGACGCCCATGTGCAATCCCCTCGGACGTCGCCTTGGCTTAGCTTGTGTGCTGAAGAGGGCATGCTGCGGCCACTCCGCCGATCCCGCATCCAGGTTCAGATGGGTAACGTCGCCAATTCACTGGAACTCACACCGGCCATAACGTCCTTGTTTCGCAAGGCTTTCAATTAAACCATCTTTGATGCCAGATCTTTGTGCCCCATCCAGTTCTGAAGGGTTTTGATGTCGCAGACATGGTCCTGCAAATTCCTTGTCGCAAACGTGTGTCCGAATTTGTGCAGGAAGAAATTAGAACAGTAAGGCCCCTCAGAGCACTTGTTGCCGTGCCTCGAAATGCACTGACAACAATTCATTTTCGTCTGGAAGGCGATGCGCTTTAGTTCGAATTCCTGCCGCTTGTCTGGCCGACCCGATTCGTTCGGAAAGACCAAGGTGCCCGCGTTGAGCTTCTTTGACCCTTTGAATTTTTTCAGCGCGGCGATCAGCGACTCAGGCACCGGCACTTTTCGCTCCACTTTGTTCTTGGGCTTGAACCCCTAAAACGGTTTTCTGGTTAACCGGATCACGTGCGTTCGGAAGTCTATGTCCCGCCAAGTCAGATGCCGGATTTCCTCGTCTCGAAGCCCTGTGGACAGATAACACAGATACAAAACACGCTCATCTGCATCGCAGGCTTTGAAGAGCGCTTGGATTTCTTGGTCCTCGTGCATCGGACCGATCGGTTTAACATATTCCGGCAAGTCGCGGTTGTGGAGCAACTTGGTGATCCCCTTCGTTTTTAGTAGCTGTGAAACAATCACCGCCCGGTTGTAGGCCGTGCGGGGCCCACAACCGAGGTCATAGAGCTTGCGAATGAATGAGAGAAGATTTTCGCGCTTCACATCCTGAACAAATCCCTTCGCACAAGTGCTCGCGAACAGCTCTAAACAGTATTTGTACGCGACATAGGTCTTGGGCTCACGCTGGGGCCGTTCGACATCCTTGAGGTAAAAGGCGACCGCCTCGGCGACCGTGGGTCTTTTGCCGCCCCCGATTCTTGAATGGTTTCGATGCCTGCACGAATCGCTTCGAGCTCAAGGGCCTTGGGACACGCGCGGTCTACGACTTCGGCGCGCTCTTTAGTCTGCTCGGGTTTTCTCCCGTCCTGCCACCACTCGATGTAGTAGTATCCTTCGGGATGGAGCTCAACCTTGCCGCGCACCCTGACCTTGTCGCGGAGTTTACCGTTAGGTTCCACGACGGCGGGGTAGGGATTCCAATTTTTGCCGATCTTGACTTTTTTCAGGATGTTGACACGATTTTGTTCGCCGTGGCCGTTGCCGCGTTTTGACATGTTTGTAAGCCCTTTTCCGACCATCGTTGCCGGGAAAGTAGTGCAGAGCAGACACCATGAAGAAACCACGGTTTGTAAATACAAGGAAATAAAGAAAGTGGCGGAGAGGGTGGGATTCGCCGCCAATGCAGGCCGCATCGGGACGTTGTGACAAGAATCATCACGCGTCCAAACCGAACTCTGTCGGGCCGCCACAACCGTTTTTTTGAGATGCGGATCATAAATGAGCTTGGGAAGGCCCTGGGGGAGATTGGAAAATAGTAGACCGAGGACCAGCGCTAATGCCGGGCTATTACAATCGGCCTGATTTAACTGCCCAGGCGATTGTCGACAGCTGGCCGCATACGGGCGACCTCGGACACGCCGATCAAGAAGGATTTCTCTACCTGGCGGGTAGAAAAAAGCACATGATCATCAGCCGCTGTACGAGTGTGTTCCCTGTAGTTGGTAGAAAAAGTCGAAGTTGTTGGAGTCGCGGGCTGTGCGCCCAAGAGAGGCGGGCTGCCAAAGCCCCGCAACCCTCTGCAAGGAAACAATTATGGACTCGTAGGCCAACGATATAGGATCTGAATAGGAATTCTGAACCCGTTCGCGGTTCAAGAACAAAGGGGGCCAACCCGCTTTCCGCGTGGGACCAACTATAGGACCATTAAGTGTTTCTGACTGCTCTAAACGCTACTCATTGCTCCCGAAAGTGCTTCGTAAGTTGTTGAAACTCCATTCCTTGCGGACTTGCCAAGGTTCAGGTGTCGGTTCGTTTCCGATAGGCCGCTCCATAATTTCAATAGTTTTCCGCAGCGGGTTGAACCAATCCGATACAACAATGGCAGGAAGCTCTTTTGCTGGGGCTCGATCTCCCGCGCGACAGTTCGAGAAGCGGTCTCTCGATTGCTCGCCGCAACAGTTCCCGCACGTGCTCTAGTCCTCGGAGCCGAATCTTAGATGCGCGTGCGTTTTCTCTTGCCGGTAAACGTTAGGGCTTCACGCCTGCTTTGCGCAGGATTGTCATCATCGGACACCAATTCGTAAAGGCCGACTGGAATAGATTGAGGCCCACGAAGGCCGTGAACAAATACCAGTACGGACTTACCCAGTATCCCAAAGCAAGCGATATGACCACAAAAGCGCCTGCGATCATTCTAAGAGCGCGTTCGACTGTCATAGTAGAACCTCCTTTTCAATTTGTTGCACTTACAAGATCATCTCCGAACGGCGTCGCTGTCTGCTGCTTACCGTGTTGGCTCAAGTAATAAAGGACGGGGACTGCCATCCGCGCGAGCACCGTGGAAGCGACTTCGCCAGCCATCAAGGAGATGGCCAACCCCTGAAAAATCGGATCGAATAAGATCACGCTTGCGCCTACCACAACGGCTGCGGCGGTCAAGAGCATGGGCCGGAAGCGTACGGCTCCAGCGTCGACGACCGCTTCCTCCAACGTCATTCCATGTGAGCGGCGCAGTTCGATAAAGTCAACCAAAATGATCGAATTGCGAACAATGATTCCCGCGCCGGCGATGAAACCGATCATCGAAGTCGCTGTGAAGAATGCGCCCATCAGAGCGTGAGCCGGCAAGATGCCCACGAGCGTGAGCGGAATCGGCGCCATGATTACGAGCGGCATTTTGAAAGACTTGAACCAGCCGACCACCAGAACGTAGATCAGCACCAGTACGGCGGCAAAAGCCAAACCGAGATCGCGAAATACTTCAACCGTAATGTGCCACTCACCGTCCCACTTCATGGAGTAGTGATCCGTGCTTTCCGGGAGAGTCGTTCCGGAGTATTGCTTCACGCGGTAGCCTTCGGGCAATTGAATTTTGTTGATTGCAGCTCCCATCTTCAGAATGGCGTACACCGGGCTTTCTATCTCCCCAGCGACGTCGCCCGTGACGTACACCACGGGCCGCAAGTTCTTACGGTAAACGCTTTGATCGATCGTGGATTCTGTGAGGTTTGTAACTTCGCGCAGGGAGACCTGACCACCGGAAGCTGCTGGCAGTTTTAAGCTTTCGAGGCTCTCTATGCTTGACCGATCTGTCCGGGACAATTTCACTTCGATGGGCACATCTTCTCGCGATGCAGGATCGTGCAGCAGGCCGGCAGATGCTCCACTTAGGCCAATCTGAATCGTGCGCGTTACCTCCGCAGCGGAGACACTTTGCATTGCTGCCTTGTCAAGGTCCACTTTCACGTCGTACTTTTTCTGCGGATCTTCGACGTACCAGTCCACGTCCACCACGCCTGGCGTCTCCTGGAAAATTTTTTTGATTTTTGCCGCCAGTTCCGTCTGGCCCTTGTGATCCGGCCCGTAGACTTCCGCCACGAGGGTTTCCAGCACCGGAGGGCCCGGAGGAACCTCTGCCACTTTGATTCGCGCACCGAAGGGCGCCGCGATCTTGTTCAACTCGGGCCGCATTCTCCGCGCTATCTCGTGGCTCTGTGCTTTCCGATCGTCTCTGGACTGAAGATTCACCTGGATATCGGCCTGGTTAGGCTGGCGGCGCAAGAAATAATGTCGAACAAGCCCGTTAAAGTTGTAGGGTCCCGATGTTCCCGAATAGATCTGATAATTGATGACCTCAGGTTGCTGGCCAAGATAGCTCCCCAAGGCCTGGGCGACCCGGTTGGTCTGCTCGAGTGGAGTTCCGTCCGGCATGTCGATGATCACCTGAAATTCGCTTTTGTTGTCGAACGGGAGCATCTTGACCTGCACCCACTTAAGCGGAACGAACGCCACGGCGGCGAGCAGCAAGACCACCACCACGCCAAAAAACATCCATCTCCTCGAGGATTTGTGAATGAGCGGATTCATGAGGCGCCGGTAGAACTTCGTTGTCCAACCTTCTGCCTCATGTCCTGAATCTGGACGGCCGGCATAGCGACGCAACAGCCGCAATGCGGCCCAGGGTGAAACCACAAAAGCCACGATCAAAGAGAACACCATGGCCGCCGAGGCGCCCACGGGGATCGGGCGCATATAGGGGCCCATCAGGCCGCGTACAAATGCCATCGGAAGAATTGCAGCAATCACGGCAAATGTAGCAAGGATCGTAGGATTTCCGACTTCGTCAACAGCTTCGACCGCGACGTCCGCAAGGGAGCGCCCGCGATTTTCGGGCAGCCGGAAATGCCGAACGATATTTTCGACGACGACGATGGCATCGTCCACCAGAATGCCGATCGAGAAAATCAGCGCGAACAGCGTGACGCGATTCAGTGTGTACCCGAACACATAGAAAATCGTCAAAGTCAGTGCGAGCGTCACCGGTATGGCCAGCAACACCACGCCCGATTCACGCCAACCAAGCGCCAGCGCGATCAGCAATGTGACCGAGAGTGTGGCCAACAAGAGATGTTTGAGTAGTTCGTTCGATTTATCCTTGGCCGTTTCTCCATAGTTGCGCGTAACCGTGACGCTCAAATCCGCCGGCAGGGTGTTGCCACGCAGCTCACCGACTTTCTTGAGCGCATTTTCAGCGATCAGTGTGGCATTCGCCCCTTTGCGTTTTGCCACAGTTATCGTCACCGCAGGGTATTCTGCATTTGCGCCGGTACCGATTGCTCCTTTGCCGCGGGCGAAAAGAACGTAGCTGTCGGGTTCCGCCGGGCCATCCACAATCTTTTCGGCAACGTCCCGGAGATACACGGGCCGCCCCGCGTGAACTCCCACGACGACTAGTTGTAACTCCTCCGGACGCTTGAAGAAGTTGCCTGCTTCGACCTGGAACTCCTGGTTATTCCGCGCAAAGCTACCGGCCTGAGTCCGCGCGTTTGCCGCTCCGAGTTCTGCGACAACAGCTCCGGGATTCAATCCGTAGGCCGCGAGGCGTTGCGTGTCCAGCACGACGCGCACCTGCCTTGGCTGCCCGCCGATAATGGTTGTTTCGGAAACGTCATCCAACTGTTTCAGGGAGTATTCCAGCTCTTCCGCGATGCGCCGCAATTGATAGGCATTGTAGTTCTTGCCCCAAAGCGTCAGCGCGAGAATGGGCACATCGTCAATCGAGCGCACCTTGATGATCGGTTGCGAAACTCCCTTTGGAATCCGGTCAAAATTCGAATAGAGTTTGTTGTAGGTTTTGACGATCGCATCTTCTTCGTTCGTCCCCACGTAAAATCGTACGATCACCCTGCTGAGGCCAGGGTGGCTGATCGAGTAGATATACTCCACTCCAGGTATTTCGCGGAGAAGCTTTTCCATGGGCACCGTGGCCCGTTGCGTTACTTCTTCCGCCGAAGCGCCTGGCATCTGAACGAACACATCCAGCATCGGCACGATAATCTGTGGTTCTTCTTCGCGCGGCGTCTGCCGAATGCTGAAAGCCCCGAGCAGGAGCGCCGCTACGATGGCCAGTGGCGTCAGCTTCGACTGAATGAAAGCGTGCGCTATCTTTCCAGCGAGCCTAAGAGCATGTATCGATTTGCCAGCAGTCGAAGAGGTGTCGCTCATTGCCCGCCCGCGATGCGCTTGCTACCCAGTTCCTGTCCTTCAGGTGCGGCAACCAGTTTTTCCCCGGCCTGAAGGCCGGAGAGCACTTCCACTTGCTCTCCGACTTTCTGGCCAATCGTGATGTACCGCAGCGTGGCAATCTGGCTGGCATCAAGCACATAAATTCCCTGGAGTTGTCCGCGGTCCACCAGCGCGGTCTGCGGAATCAACAAGGTTGTCCGCTGGCCGCGAGCGAAACGCGCTCTTCCAAAAAGGCCTGAACGGATCCGCCCGTCAACAGGCATTCCGATTTTTACAAGGAAGCTCCGGCTGGCAGGATCGGCGGCCGGAACGATTTGCGCTACTTTCCCGGAAAACGGCGAGCTTCCCAGGGCGTCGATCATCACTGGGATGTTTTCACCCGCGCGGACGAGGTGAATGTCGCTTTCGTCTATCGCTACTTCGAGACGGTAGCTGCGCGTGTCCTCGACCGTGAAGAGTGGCATGCCAGGAGAAGCAAGGACTCCCGCATCAACTCTCTTTTCGATGACGACTCCGGCAAATGGCGCACGAATCAGCGTGTAGGAGAGCGAAGTCTTCGCTTGCGCTAACGCGGCACTCGTTTGTGCCAGTCCGGCTTTCGCCATATCGCGGTGCGCATCGGCAAACTGATAGCGACTCTTGGTCTCGTCGAATTCCTGAGGGCTGACCGATTTTTTTTCGTAAAGCTGCTGGTATCGATTCAGCGTGGTCTGGGCCAGGGCTAATTCGGATTCTGCCGCCATCAGTTCTTTTTCAGCCGAGGTTACGGAGGCGGCAGCCCGCTCCACGGCCGAACGTGGCTGCGCATCGTCGATCACCGCGAGCACTTGCCCTCCTTGCACGCGATCCCCTTCGCGCACGCGAACCTGCGTAATAGTGCCCATCATTTGGCTCGACACCTGGCTCGTCTGCGCAGCGCGGACGGTACCGATGACCTCCAGCCAGTCCGGTACTGTGGTTTTTTGGGCAACAAACACCGGAACGTTTTTCACGACTTCCGGCTGCGCCGTCGTTGCTTGTGGCTCGCTTCCGCAACTAGTTACGACTCCACTCAGCGTCGCGAGAAACGCGCAGAGCACACCGCTCACTTTGTTCTTGGGCTTCATGGCGTCACCACCGGCGACTGAGGATTCAGCGTTCCACTGGCCAGTTCCAGATTCGCGTAGCTGGTAAAGTAGCGATAGACGTCTTCCCAATATTCCGTCTCGCTTCGAAGCGCCGCGTCTTCCGCCGCGAGGAGGTCGGTAATCGTGGAGAGCCCGGAGTCATAACGATTTTGGTTGATGCGCAGGCTCTCCTGCGAATCGGCGATAGATGCGCGCGCCACATCGATTTGTTGGCGGGCTGCGTCCGTGTCGTAATAGGCGCGCCGGACTTGAAGTCGAATGCCGTCCGTCGCCATTTCTTTTGCTGCCACAACCTTTTCCTGCAGCGCGCGCTCTCGGGAGAGTTGCGCCCGCCGGGCACCGCCCTGAAAGAGATCTAGCTGGACCTCAATCCCAGCCAGCCAGTTGTTGCCGCCGCCTCCCGCAACGAACGTCGGGTTGTCTGCCTCCCAGCCACCAAACGCATTCACTCGCGGGCCGAACGCCGATTTTGCAATCGCGACGCTTTGCTGCTGCGCCGCCTCTTCGGAACGAACTTTCTTCAAATCGGGGCGCGATTCCACCGCTTGTTTTTCCGCATCCGTCAATGGAATGGCTGGAAGATTCCTTTCCGCCAGAACATCGGCGGGCTCGAAATTATTTTCCGCGGCGACTCCCATCGAAATTCCCAGTTGCGCTCGTGCCATTTCCAGATCATTTTGCGCTCGAATGAGTTCTTGCTTCCGCGTTGCCATTCGCACTTGGGCGCTCAACAAATCGGATTCCACGACGACGCCGCTTTGCACGCGATTCTTGCTCCGCTCGAAGATGGCCTCTGCGGTTTTCAGACTTTGCGCAGCGACTTCAACGTGTTTTTTCGCGAGCAGCATGCTGTAGTAGGAGTCCACAACATGGAACACGATTTCCTGGTCCGCGCGTTCCAGTTGGTGGTCGGCCGCATCCTTCACGCGCTCCGCGCGGTTGATCCCTCGCCAACTGGCGAAAGAATCGAACAGTGTCCAGCTTCCGCCGACCCGCGTTGCAAAGTTCCCAAACGGTGCCGGTGTGTTCAAAATGTTCAGCTCAAAGTCCGGGGTTGCAAATCGCTGCTGCCGCAATTTGCTGCCAAAAACGTAGACAGGATCGTTCCCTCTGGTGGCTTCTTCTGCAATGGTGACGTGTGGCAGGAGTGAGGATTGAGCTTCCTTCACGTTAGCCGAGGCCGCTTTGGTTTCCGCCATCGCTGCCTTATGGGCGGGGTTCTTCTCGAGCGCGATACTCACCGCCTGTTGCAACGTGAGTCGCGTGGATTCCGATGCTTGCTGAGCCCGAACTAAGACCGGGGCACCCAAGGCCAGGAGAGTGGCAATAGCGAATGTAGCCAGACGTCGTCGAGCCATCCCGGATTCCATGGATCTAATCCTTTTTACAAAGTCCTGCCCTACCCGAAATATCGTCCCCAACAGAAAATCCGCTATCCGTTCTTGCCAACGGTTTGCGGTGGTGCCAGACGGGGAATCGCTTTAACTTTGAACTGCGGCCGCCATCGGGCTCAGCCACGCAATCTTGTCTTCGACAATCTCGTACGTAGTGTTTACCATGGCTGTTTGTTTGACCATTGCGCCCACCGAGCAGTACTTTTCATCGGAGAGCCGGATAGCCTCCTCAATTGCCGTGCGATCCAGTTCGAACCCGGTGATCAGATGGTGGATCCGGACGGAAGCAAACACCTGCGGCGGGCGCTCCGCCTGGTCCGCTTCCACGCGTACCTCGTATCCTGTCACCTTCTGGTGAAACTTCTGTCGCAGGATCGTAATGACGTCAAATGCAGTGCAGCCAGCGAGTGCTACTGCGACCAACTCAACAGGTTTTGGTCCCGTCCCTCCGGCTGCGTCATCCAGTAGAAGATGGTGCTCGCTGCCGGTCGTGACCGCAAACTGCCGCTCGGGCCTAAGTGGTTGAGTCAGTTGCACTTTAGCCGTGATCATGTGTGCCTCTCATTGCCCACTCAATCGGGGCCACCACAATGAATGCAAGAAAGCCAGCTTTGTTACAGAAAAAATTTCACCCAATAACCTGCGATCAGCAACGGACCTCGGCCGCGCATAAGTGACCCCAATCCGCTGCACGTCTCGGTTCAAACTAGATTTTCGTCTGCATGGCGTGGCCGGCACGGTGATTAGCGTCACCTTGCCATGTGATGTGAGGAAGTTCTTAGAAAGGCATATACGCACTGCGTGAAGAGCGCGGAAACTGGGTACTCGGAGTGAAAATGCAGAACTGAAGGGACTTGCCGAGAGTTAACTTCTTCTTGCTTTGGCTTGGCCGATTTTGCTGATGTCTGCCATTAGCTCGTGGTATTCGGAGATCAATTCCCGCCGGAGCTTCGCAGCGGCGTGCGGGTCCGGCGTCTCACGGGAAGCCTCACGGCACTGATGGATCGAATTTTCCAGACTCAAGAGAAAAGCTTTGCAAGGTTCGCAACCATCCATGTGTTTTTCCAGTTCCTCACAGAGAGAATCGTCCAGCGCTTCGTCCAGATAGTTTGAAAGTTCCGCAAACATCGCTTTGCAGTTGCGGCCGCGCGGTTGTGGCGGGATTTGGCGCGCTTCAGACCGCCCTCGCGCGTGCCGGCCCATACCCGACCCATCTCGTGCGGCGAGTTCCTTCCGAACAAATAGGCGCGCCCTGTGCAATCGAACTCGTATGGTTCCGAGGCGAAGGCCGGTTATCTCCGAAATATCCGTGTCGGAAAGCTCTTCCATATCGTGCAGGACGAGAATCAGCCTGTACTCGGGAGGCAGTTTCCGCACCGCGTCCCGAAGTCGCTTTGCGTTCTCGCGGCGCAACAAGGTTGTCTCTGGCGTTCCTTCGTGCTGTACCGATAGGCTTTGCAATTCCCGCCGGTTGGGCATCAACTCCTCGAGCGAGAGGGCTGATTTGGGCGCGAACTTGCTCCTTCTCCGGCTCATCAGACAACGGTTCTTGGCAACCTTAAACAGCCAAACGAGCAAAGCCCTTGGGCTGTCGAATCTAGATAGGTAGGGGACCGACTTGAACAGCACCTCTTGCATGGTGTCTTCGGCATCTTCCCGTTGGCCGCACACGTTCATGCTGAAGGAATAAACGGTCTTCTGGAGCAATGCCAGTGCTTCTTCCAAAGACTTTGGATCCTTGCTCTGTATGAGTTGGACAGCCTGCTGGATTTCAGGTCGCACGTTTCAAATGTAGCACGCAAGACGCATGTCAGAATTCAACATTGCGGATCGAGAATTTCCACTGCGGCAGAGAGAGAGGCTGTTTAAAGAAGACACATTTCTACATCAATCGCGGCCAGCGGGTTGAGTCTGAGCAGGCTTGTGCCAGTGGTAGAAGAAAGGAATGCCTGCCAGAATCACTACCAGCCCGAGGGAAGAGCGCACGGGGCGGATTATCCATAAGTTCGCGGTGAGGGCGACGGCGGCGAGCAAGAAAATCAGAGGCGTCCACGGGTAACCCCACGCGCGGTAAGGCCGAGAGAGATCCGGCTCTTTTTTACGCAAACGGAGCAATGCGATGGCATTCAACGCGAAGAAAATCCAGACAGCGAAGACGAAAAGCGAGTAAAGCTCCTCGTAGGTTCCGCTCAGCGCTAACAGCGCGCCGATGGAACCGAGGAAGAGCAACGAACCGCTGGGAGTGCGGAATGCCGGATGGAGGCGCTTTGCGAATTGGAAGAAGACGCCATCGCGAGCCATAGCGAACGGGACGCGCGCGCCGGTGAGGACGACGACATGGAGCGCCCCGAGCGCTGAAACGGCCATGGCAATCGTCAACCAAGTCGCTCCGCGCGAGCCCGCGAAAGACTTTACGACATCCGACGCAACGTGCTGCGATTGTGCGAGAACCGCGAACGGCAGGATGCGGAAATACACGACATTAGCCAGAAGATAGAGGCCGCCAACGGTAAGAAGGCCAAGCAAGATGGCTCGCGGGATGTTTTTTTGAGGGTTGAGGATTTCTTCGCCCAACTCACCTAGGTCGTTAAAGCCATTGTAGGCCCACATGGCTGGCACGAGAGCGGTAAGCAAAGCGCCAATGGCTCCCCATCCGAGAGGAGTGACGGCTTGCACGGCGGCCACGGCGTGTGGCTTGCCAAAGATCGCGCCGGCAAGGACGATTACAAGAATTGCGCCTATCTTTAAGGATGTGAGCAATACCTGGATACCTCCGCCGAAGCGCACACTCAAATAATTGACGGCAGTCACGGCTACGACGACCAGGGCAGCGAGTGGTTGGGCCACCGTAAAGTTGAAATCGAATCTCCAGAGGTGGCTAGTGAAGAGGGTCGTAGCCACAACGGGGAAAAGGAACCCAACGAAACGCAGAAACCCCGCTGCAAGCGTGGCCATAGCCACGGGCCGTTCAAGAAACGAGGTCATCCAACCGAAGAGGAATCCCCAGACTGGACCAAGGCCGCGATTGAGATAGACGTAGGGCCCTCCCGCACTTGGAAACGCAGCCCCAAGTTCCGCATAGCAGAAGGCCCCGAAAAGAACGATGAGTCCGCCCAGGAGCCACGCGGCAAAAACCAAGGCGACCGAACCAACGGCGCGCGCCATATCGCTGGTGACAAGAAAGATGCCTGTGCCGATGGTATCGCCGATGACGATAGCTGTAGCGGACCAAAGACCGAGGCCACGAACCAGATCCGGACGATTGGAAATTGGGGACGGGCGGGAACCGTTTGGATTCATAGAAGTTCAGGGAGACTACTATCAGTGATGAGGGTGGTCAACGAGTCTCGCGTGCAAGCGGAGGCATGCATTTGTGGACACCGCCGAGGCAGAAGGGGAACGGGCCATTGCCTGTTTGAGATTAGCAAATCCGCGTTATCATTGGAGCCGCGATGGCTGCGCCGAAATCAATGCTGAGCGAATTCGAATGGGACCCTGGCTATGAAGTCCGGGGCGCCGCAGAAGTCCTGACACCTGCGCTCGTGGTGTATCCGGAAATCGTATCGTCCAACATCGAGCGGACGCTTCAGTTGCTTGGCGGAAATGTGGACCGTTGGCGCGTGCACATCAAGACCGCCAAGCTCGGGTATACGCTGCGCATGCTTGTCGACCATGGAATCCACTATTACAAGTGTGCTACCACGCTGGAATTGCTGGTGGCTTGCCAATGCGGCGCAGCTGACGTCCTAATGGCCTATCCGTGCGTGGGCGCAAACGCACGGCGCGTACGGGAGATTGCCGAGGAGTTTCCGCGCACGCGCATTTCCATCCTGGCGGAAAACGAAGAACAGGTAGTGCAATGGAGGGGCAGCCGGATGGGAATTTTCCTGGACATAAATTCCGGCATGAATCGGACCGGCATCGAGCAGGATCATGCCCAGGAAGTTGACACGCTAACCCGCGCGATTGCCGCCGCTGGACTGGAATTCCGCGGGCTTCACTATTACGACGGCCAATACGGCTTCATGGACGGACCTCAGCGTACTGCGGCTGCGCACGAGGGTTACGACCGCCTGATGAAGATCGTTAGTGAACTCGAACGAGACGGATTGAGTGTGGCGGAGGTCATCACCGCGGGAACACCAACTTTCCCGTGTTCGTTATCTTACCCAGGATTTCGGGACGCAAAGTTTATGCACGGGATTTCGCCCGGAACCATTGTTTATAACGATGCCACGAGCCTCGCACAACTCCCGAGAGAGTACGGCTATCGCCCGGCCGCGCTTGTGCTAACCCGCGTGGTGAGCCGACCACGTGCCGGGACGATCACGTGCGATGCGGGGCACAAGGCGGTGTCTGCAGATGCCGGTGTTCCTACTTGCGTCGTCGTCGGCCATCCGGAATTGACGCCGCTCGCCCCGAGTGAAGAGCATCTGCCCATGTCAGTGGAGGGAAACGCTCCCGGTCCACGGACGGGAGAGATGCTTTACCTCTTGCCACGGCATATTTGTCCCACCGTGAACAATTTCGAGCATGCGCTGTTGGT
>Ga0335085_10001289_pt1 | contig 55411 bp, 54 predicted proteins | sample Lox_Sample_45_FD_206712 | JGI IMG/M metagenome (GOLD analysis project Ga0335085, IMG submission 206712) | Soil microbial communities from Loxahatchee National Wildlife Refuge, Florida, United States - Lox_Sample_4.5 | ecosystem: Environmental > Terrestrial > Soil > Wetlands | place: USA... | reverse complement strand
CACAGCCAGAATTTAGTCCCTTCTCACCAGGAGTACAATCAAAACTAGTGATCTGCGCCGCAGGCTCGGGCCGAGTCGGCCCCGAGTCGCGACTCGGGGGCGGTTTTGAGAACGGGGCGTGATCGAGTCTAAGGCTGGGAGGGACGAGGGATTTCAACCTACAAGATGATGTAGCGTATTGGCTTGTGCGGGAAACTCTGCCAAGCTTATGATGTTGCTGTTTTGTTTGCGTCCGGAGCGAACGCCTCGCGCACTTTCAGGAAAGCCCCGTGGAGCACAATCCTCGTCTCGACCGGCTCGGCGACTACGCCTTTACCAAGCTCGCGGGGCTCCTGGCGCCGCTGCAGCCCAAGGCCAACACCACGCCCATCGTGATGTCCGTGGGCGACCCCATGCACGCGCCGCCCAAATTCGTGGCCGAGGTGATCGCGGCGAACGCCCATCTCTGGAACAAGTACCCGCCGATGGTTGGCATCCCCGCCTATCGGGACGCGGTCGCGGCCTGGCTTACACACCGCTACCGGCTTCCCGCGGGCATGGTGACGCCCGAGCGGAACATCCTCCCGGTCGCGGGCACCAAGGAGGGGCTCTTTCTCATCGCCCAGGTCGCCGTCCCCGAGAGCAAGGCCGGCAAGACGCCGCTCGCCCTCCTCCCGAACCCCTACTACATGGTCTATAGCGGCGGCGGCGTGATGGCGGGCGCCGAGCCCTACTATCTCGACGCGACGAAGGAGACTGGCTTCCTGCCGGACCTCGACGCGATCCCCGAGGAGGTGCTCGCGCGGACCGCGATCTTCTATCTCTGCAGCCCCTCCAATCCGCAGGGCGCGATCGCGAGCCTCGACTACCTCAAGAAGGCGATCGGCATGGCGCGCGCCTACGATTTCCTGCTGGTGATCGACGAGTGCTACGCCGAGATCTATGACAGGGCGCCGCCGCCGGGCGGGCTCGAGGCTGCGGCGGCGATGGGCGAGGATTTCGCCAACGTCATCGTCTCGCACACGCTCTCCAAGCGCTCGAGCGCGGCGGGCTTGCGCATCGGCTTCGTCGCGGGCGATGCCGAGGCGATCCAGCGCTTCGCTCAGCTCCGCAGCTACGGCGGTTGCCAGATTCCCTATCCGATCCAGGAGGCCGCGACCGCGCTCTGGCGCGAGGAGGTGCACGTCCTCGAAAATCGCACCCTCTACCGCAGCAAGATCGACGTCGCCGAGCGCATCCTCCGCGGCAAGTACGGCTTCTACCGGCCGGCCGGCGGATTCTTCCTCTGGCTCGAGGTCGGCGACGGCGAGGCCGCGACCGTGAAGCTCTGGCGCGAGGCGGGCGTGCGCACGCTCCCCGGCGGCTACATCGCGCGCAAGAACGCCCGGGGCATCAATCCCGCCGAGCGCTACATCCGCATCGCCCTCGTCCACGACGACGCCACCGTCGCCGAAGGACTGGAGCGGGTGGTGCGCGTGCTGGACGGAGGGTAAGGCGATGCCATCTGCGCATCCGTTCATCCATTCGCTCCCGCGTCATGGCCGGGCCTGTCCCGGCCATCCACGCAATCGAGCCGCACGTCGAAGCCCATGGATGGCCGGGACAGGCCCGGCCATGACGGCGCTCGATGATCGAGAAGCGGCAGCGACGACCGAAGCGAGCCACACATGGCGCACGTAACCGAGGACGTCGGTCGCCGCGACGACGGGACGTCGCCGATGATGGCGATGCTCCGGCGCCGGCTCATGGAGGGTGCCGGCGCGCTGCTGATCTTCGCGAGCCTGCTGCTCCTCGCGGCGCTCGCGAGCTTCGATCCCGGCGATCCCTCCGCGAACAGCGCCGGGAGCTCCCACGTGCACAACATCGTTGGGCCCCTGGGCGCCACGGCGGCGGATCTCGGTTTCCAGTGGCTCGGGCTTGCGTCGCTGCTGCTGCCGCTCGTGCTGCTGGCATGGGCGTTCCGGCTGCTGCTCAATCGCGGCATCCAGCAGGTGAGCCTGCGCCTCGCGCTGCTGCTGCCGCAGATGGTGCTGGCGGCGGTGGCGGTGACGCTGCTGCCGCCGGGGCTCGGCTGGCCCGTCCGCGCGGGCATGGGCGGCGTCATCGGCAAGATGGGGCTTGCGGCGCTCGCGCACACGCACGTGCCGGTCCCCGCGGTCGCCATGGCAGCGGCCGCGCTCTCCGGCCTGCTGCTGCTCTACGTGCTCGGCCTCAGCCTCGAGGAGTGGGTGGGAGTGGGACGCGCCTTCGGCCGCGCCTTGCTCTGGGTCGGCCGCGGCGCTCTCGCCCTCCCGCACGCAGGGCTGTGGCTGCTGCGCCGTCTGATGCCGCGCACGCGCGAGCGCTCGGAGCCGCTCGTGGAGACGCCGGAGCGGCGCGAGCCGCGCATGGAGGGAGGCGAGGATGACGCCGTCCCGCCGCCTCCGCCGAGGAAGCGCACGCCCGCCGACGTGGTGCCCGCAAAGCGCGCGGCGGGGCGTCGCGCCCAGCGCCAGACCGCGCTCGATCTCGGCCCCTCGGGCCGGCATGTGCTGCCGCCGATCGACCTGCTGACGGAGCCGCCGCAGAGCCGCGCCGCCGCGGTCAACGAGGACGCGCTCCAGCAGAATGCGCGGCTCCTGGAGACCGTGCTCGAGGATTTCGGGGTCAAGGGACAGATCGTGAAGGTGCGGCCGGGCCCGGTGGTGACGCTCTACGAGCTCGAGCCGGCCCCGGGCATCAAGGCCTCGCGGATCGTGGGTCTCGCCGACGATCTCGCACGCTCCATGAGCGCCGTCTCCGTCCGCGTCGCCGTGGTGCCCGGACGGAGCGTCATGGGGATCGAGCTTCCGAACACCAAGGCGGAGATGGTCTTTCTCCGCGAGCTCCTCTCCTCCGACGCCTATGAGCGGAGCGGCCATCACCTGGCACTCGCGCTGGGCAAGGACATCGGGGGAACGCCCGTCGTCGCCGATCTCGCGCGCATGCCGCATCTCCTGATCGCGGGCACCACCGGCTCCGGCAAGTCCGTGGGGATCAACACCATGATCCTCTCGCTGCTCTACCGGCTGCCGCCCGACCGCTGCAAATTCATCATGATCGACCCGAAGATGCTGGAGCTCTCGGTCTACGATGGCATCCCGCATCTCCTGGCGCCGGTCGTGACCGATCCGAGGAAGGCCGTGGTGGCGCTCAAGTGGACGGTCAAGGAGATGGAGAACCGCTACCGCCTCATGTCGAAGCTCGGGGTGCGGAACATCGAGGGCTACAACGCCCGCCTCAAGGAGGCGCGCCAGAAGGGCGAGACCCTCATGCGCAGGGTGCAGACGGGCTTCGACGCCGAGACCGGGCAGCCCGTCTTCGAGGAGCAGCCGCTCGACATGAACCCGCTCCCCTTCATCATCGTCGTCGTCGACGAGATGGCGGACCTGATGCTGGTCTCGGGCAAGGACATCGAAGTCGCGGTGCAGCGCCTGGCGCAGATGGCGCGCGCGGCGGGCATCCACCTCGTCATGGCGACGCAGCGGCCCTCGGTCGACGTCATCACCGGCACGATCAAGGCGAATTTCCCGACCCGCATCAGCTTCCAGGTGACCTCGAAGATCGACAGCCGCACGATCCTCGGCGAGAGCGGCGCGGAGCAGCTCCTGGGCCGCGGCGACATGCTCTTGATGGCGGGCGGCGGCCGCATCACCCGCGTCCACGGCCCCTTCGTCAGCGACGAGGAGGTCGAGGCGGTGGTGCGCTTCCTCAAGGAGCGTGGGGGCGAGCCCGACTACGTCGAGGACGTGACAGTCGAAACCGACGAGGACGCGCCGATCGGCTTCGAGGACGAGGCGGGCGGCAGCGGCGACGAGCTCTACGACCAGGCGGTGGCCCTCGTCTGCCGCGAGCGCAAATGCTCGACGAGCTTCATCCAGCGCCACCTCCAGATCGGCTACAACCGCGCCGCCCGCGTCGTCGAGCGCATGGAGCGCGAAGGCGTCGTCAGCGCCGCGAACCACGTGGGCAAGCGCGAGGTGCTCGCGCGGGCGGGGGAATAGGGCCGGACGGTTGTTTCCTTGCTTATGGCGTCATGGCCGGGACAAGCCCGGCCATAACGCAAAAAAACGTGATCGAAAAAAGGTGACGGCCGAGAGCTAATCATGTTCCCCCGCCTTCTCGCCGCCCTCTTCGCGATCCTGCTCTCCGCTCCCGTTTCGGCGGAGCCGGCGATGTGGGTGGTGAGGAGCGATGGAGCGACCGCCCATCTCTTCGGCACCGTCCACGCGCTCAAGCCCGGGACATCCTGGCAGACGCCGAAATTCAAGCAGGCCTTCGCCGAGAGCAGCGAGCTCTGGCTCGAGATCGTCGACCAGGACGCTCAGACGCTGCGCCCCGTGGTGCTCCAGCTCGGAACCGATCCCGCACACCCGCTCTCGAGCAAGCTTACGCCCGCTGAGCTCGCGCAGGTGGACGCGGCCGCGGCGGAGGCGGGGCTCGGGAGCGAGACCGCGCTCGAGCCGATGCGGCCCTGGCTCGCCGCCCTCACGCTCGAGGTGCTGCCGCTCCTCAAGGCCGGCTACGATCCCCGCGAGGGCGTCGATACCGTGCTCAAGGCCGAGGCGCAGGCGCAGGGAAAGCCCGTCCACGCCTTCGAGACCGCGGCACAGCAAATGCACTTCTTCGCGGATTTGCCGCCGAAGACCGAGCTCGATCTCCTGCGCTCGACGCTCGAGGAGATCGCGCAGGGTCCGGCCAAGGTCTCCGCCATGGTCGATGCCTGGGAGGCCGGCGACGCCGCGGGCATCGAGCGGGAGATGCTCGACCTCCAGCAGGAGAAGTATCGCGAGGTCTACGCCGTCCTCATCGTCGAGCGCAACCGCGCCTGGGCGAAGGCGATCTCCGGGATGCTGCAGCGGGGCCGCGGGACGATCTTCATCGCCGTGGGCGCGGGCCATCTCGTCGGCCCCGACAGCCTCCCCAAGGCGCTCGAGCAGTATGGGCTCCATGCGGTGCGGGAGTGAGAATGCTACGACAGTGCGTCCTTCGACGCGCTCGCTTGCTCAGGATGAGGCTTCTTCTTAATGTCAAAAAGAAAGCTTCCTCATCCTGAGCAAGCGAGCGCGTCGAAGGACGCACGGTGCTTTGAACGCATGGGTTTACATTCTCCGCTGCTCGGATGGCTCGTATTACGTCGGGAGCACGCGGGGCTCGCTCGATGATCGAGTGGGTACGCACAATACCGGGATCACCGGAGGGTATACCGCCGCGCGTCGGCCAGTGACCCTGGTCCTCGCGCAGGATTTCGACCGAACCACCGATGCGATAGCGGCCGAGCGCCAACTCAAAGGCTGGAGCCGGGCGAAGAAGGAGGCATTGATGCGCGGAGATTACGAGATGCTTCACTTGCTGTCTCAGCAATATGCGACACGTAATGAAGGGTAATGACTTGCCGTCCCCGCGAACGTCAATCCGACGCATGCTCACCCGCCGTACCGTAATCGGCGCGCTCGCGCTCTCGCTCGCCCCCATTGCCCGCGCGCTTGCGGCCACTCCTCCGCCGAAGCCAGCGGCCCTCAGCACGGCGCAGCAGGCGGAGGTCGCGCAGATCGAGGAATACCTCAACGGCATCCACACGCTCGCCTCCGCCTTCGAGCAGGTCTCGGGCGAAGGCAGCCTCGCGACCGGCAAGCTCTATCTGTCGCGGCCGGGACGCATGCGCTTCGAGTACGACGCGCCGGTGCCGATCCTGCTGGTCGCGGACGGCCGCGACATCCACTATTACGACCGCGAGCTGCAGCAGGTGACGGACATGCGCATCGAGAGCACGCCCGCGGCCTTCCTGCTGCGCGATCGGATTGCGTTGACGGGCGGCGTCACGCTCACGCGCTACGAACACCAGCCCGGCGTAATCCGCCTCACCTTCGCGGAGACCCAGGAGCCCGACCAGGGCTCGGTGACCCTGACGCTGACGGACCGCCCGCTCGAGCTCCGGCAGTGGACGGTCGTCGACGTGCAGCAGAAGCGCATCACGATCACCCTCACCGACCCCCATTACGGCGCCGCCGTCGATCCCCGGCTCTTCCAATGGACGGACCCGCGCCCATCGGAGACGAAGCATTAGGGATGGCTGACGGCTCCTATCGCCGGAACGGCGCCGCGAGCAGACCGAGCACGGGCAGCTCCTCGCGGCCCTCGACGCCGATCTCCAGATCGGGGGTGCGGGCCGTGCGCGAGCGCGAGCGGAAGAGCGGGTCCCAGATGCTGAGGACGGTCGAGTAGTTGGAATCCGTGTCGGCGCGCACGCGGTGATGATGCACCCAATGGATCGAGGGCGTGACGACCGCGAAGGAGAGCGCGCGCTCGAGCGCAGGGGCAAGCCGCAGGTTCGAGTGATGGAAGATCGTGGCGATCAGCAGGAGGATTTCGAAGATCAGGACCGAGACGAGCGGCACCGCCAGAGCGATCACGACAGCGGCGCGCGCCAGCCCCGCGATCGCTACCTCGCCGAAGTGGAAGCGCAGCGCGGTCGTGGTGTCGAGAATGCGGTCGAGATGGTGCACGGAGTGGAAGCGCCAGAGGAGCGGCAGGCGGTGATTGGCGCGGTGCCACCAGTAGATGAATCCGTCGAGAAGCAGGAGGTCGAGGGCGAGGCCCCAGCCGCCCGACCACCAGGCGGGCCGCCACTGCGGCGCCACGCCGCACGCCCAGGCCGTGAGCGGCACGATTAACAAAATGGAAAGACCCGCATCTAGGCCCCAAAGCACTGCATTTCCAGCGATGCGGAGCCATGGCCGCGCCACCGCCGCGGGGAGCGGCGCCGCCGGAAGGGCGCGCTCGGCCGCGAAGAGCAGGCCGAGCCATGCGAGAACGGCAATGCTCTTCCACGCCAGCAGCAGTTGGATGGTGTCTTGCATTGGCCGATATCTTGCCGCATGAATTGAACCCGTCCCATGAAACTTTGGGCCGAGGGCCCGCGGACGACTCCAACCCCATGCGAGACGCCAAACGGACTGAATCGCGGCCTGTGATCGCTGTGCCATGCTGCACCCGGCTCCAGGGCGATCACATGACGCATTTCGTCAGCGAGAAATACCTGGTCACGGCCTCCGAGCGCGCGGGCGTGGTGCCGTTCCTGGTGCCGGCGCTCGCGGATCACGTGCCGGTCGAGGAGATCGTCGAGCGCTTCGACGGGCTGCTCTTGACCGGAAGCCGCTCCAACGTCGAGCCGCATCATTACGGCGCCGACAAGGTGCCGGACCTCGCGCACGATCCCGCTCGCGATGCCGTGACGCTGCCGCTGATCCGCGCGGCGGTGGCGGCGGACCTGCCGGTGCTCGCGATCTGCCGCGGCATCCAGGAATTGAACGCGGCGCTGGGCGGCACGCTCCATCAGCAGGTGCAGCACGTGCCGGGACGGATCGACCACCGCGCGCCGCGCAGCGGCACCATGCCCGAGAAATACGCGCACGTCGCCCATCCAGTGGCGCTCACCCCGGGCGGCCGGTTCGCGGGTTGGGCCGGAGCGCTCGAGATCGTCGTGAACTCGCTCCATCAGCAGGGGATCGACCAACCGGCAGAGGAGCTCGCGGTCGAGGCGGTGGCGCCCGACGGGCAGATCGAGGGCGTGAGCCACAAGTCCCGCGGCTTCGTCGTGGGCGTGCAGTGGCATCCGGAGTTTCGTGCCGCCGACTACGCCTTCGCGCGCAATCTCTTCGCGGAGTTCGGCGCCCACTGCGCCCGCCGCGCCGCCACCCGCCACCGCCGGGCCCAGCCCGCGGCTTGAGCGCGGCCTGTTGGCTGTCAGCTGACAGCCCTAACTTCGCTCTTTTTTGTCGTCATGGCCGGGCCATCCACGCGCTCATAGCGTGCGCGGGACTTCGTGGATGGCCGGGACAAGCCCGGCCACGACGGCGAAGAATGAGTGAGCTGATAGCTGATAGCTGATAGCTGACAGCTTTTATCCCCGCACCACCCGATCGAGGAGGGAGATGAGGCTCGCGAGCTCGGCGTCGGAGAGGTCGCCCGCGATGATCTTCTCGTGCGCGCGCACGCGCTCGGTGACGCGCTTCAGCACGGTGTTCCCGGTTTCGCTCAGATGCAATGCGTGCGAGCGGCGGTCGTGCGGAGAAGGACGGCGTACCACGAGGCCGCGCGCCTCGAGCCGGTCGATCACCGCCACCACCGTCGAGCGGTCGATGCCGAGCGCGCTTCCCAGGCGGGTCTGGCTCAGGCCGGGATTGGCGTCGATCACGACGAGCACGCCGAACTGTCCCGGCGTGAGCTCGGAAGCGCCGACGACATCCGCGAAATTCTGGAACGCCGCGACCTGTGCGCGGCGCAAGTGATATCCCAGGAGGGTGGACAGCAGTCCCAGCGATGCGGCTCGATTTCCTCCGTTGGCCGAACTTCGGCCGGGCTCATCCGACGGCACTTTGGTCCCCCGACAATGTGGTCCCCGTATTGCTCTCTTCGCGTGCGGAGGATGCGCTAGACTCGCGCGGAATGACAAGCGGGAATTGCTGAGAATGTCGCTGGATTCCACGCTTTTGGAATGGACGGGCGCCGCGGTGACGGCGCGCGACGGCGCGCGCCTCGCGCTTTACGCGCTGCAGCCGCCACGGCCCGAGGCGCCGGCTCTGCTGGTGGGACACGCGAACGGCCTCGCCGCGGGCTCCTACGCGCCGTGGCTTCGCGAGCTCGCGCGCTTCTTTCACGTCTTCGCCTTCGACGCGCGCGGGCACGGAGCGTCGCATTGGCCCCCGGGCGCGCTCGAGCAAGTGTTCTCCGTCGATCGCTTCGCGGACGATCTCGCGGCGGTCTCGGCGGCGGTGCGGAGCGAGATCGGCGCGCGGCCGCTCCATTACGCCGGACACTCGCTCTCGGCCGCGGCGGCGGTACGGCTTGCCGCGCGCGGCGTCCCGCTTCCCTTCGCGAGCGCCACGCTCTTCGAGCCGCCGATCTTCCCGCCGAAGGACTCCGCCAACTATCCCGAGGCGATCGCGCAGCAGGAGCGGCTCGTCCGCGGCAGCGCCCGGCGCCAGAGGCGCTGGGCGAACCCCGAGGCGCTCATGGACTTCCTGCGCGCTCGCAGCGTCTTCTCCAGCTTCGATCCCGAGATGCTCGAGGCGCACTGCCGCGCGAGCCTGAAGCCCGACACGAGCGGCGACTTCGTCCTCCGCTGCCCGCCCGAGGTCGAGAGCGCGATCTTCGCCGCGCATCGCGACGCCGATACCTGGACGCGGCTGCCGCGCGTCGCCTGGCCGCTCCATCTCGTCAGCGGCGATCCCGGGGCGCCCGACCGGGACTGGGTGAGCGGCGTGATGGCCGCGATCGCGGACCGCCTGCCCAAGGCCGACTTGGCGGTCCTTCCGGGCGCCGGGCACATGATGATCTTCCAGCAGCCTCGGGCGTGCCGCGATCTGCTGCTGCGTCGGTTGGATCCAGGCATGTGATTTACGCATATCGACCATGCTGTTCCCGCATTACCTGTTGCGGCTTTGCCGCACCAAGTAGATGAGTCCGAAGCGGTCGGTGGACCCTCCCTCCGACTGTCCGGTTTTGGTTCCCCTGCCGAAGCCGGACTCCCCCAAACGGCGCTTCAGGCGCCCGGTCAATCCCCCCTGACCGGGCGCCACGTTTTTTGGCCCACCGCTCCTCCCATGCGCCGCCCACCTACCGTTACATTTTCGTGACTTAGCGCCTTCCTCACGGCCGCTCAAAAGTCCGTGAGGCATTATTGTTTGTACCTTAAACAATTTGACATCCTAATGTGTGCACGCCATGGTCCGGGCGTGGGGATGTCGCGATGACCTATAAGGTCTCAATACGCCAGCACGGTGCCGCGATCGCGGTGGAGCCCGGCCAGACCATTCTGGAGGCGGCGCTCGCCGGAGGCGTGCCCTACCCGCACGGCTGCCGTTCCGGAAATTGCGGCTCCTGCAAGTCGGCGCTCGAGAGCGGCGAGGTCGAGCTCGCGGCCTATTCGGACTATGCGCTCTCACCGGAGGAGCGCGCGCAGGGGCTGATCCTCGCCTGCCGCGCCATGCCCTGGAGCGATGCCGCCGTCGCCTGGCTCGAGGCGGACGAGGTCGCGATCCATCCGCAGCGCCAACTCGTCTGTCGCGTCGTGACACTCGAGGACATGACGCACGACATCAAGGGCGTGCGGCTCGAGATCGTCTCGGGCGGACCCTTCACCTTCTCCGCGGGCCAATACGCGGCCGTGCGCTTCTCGAGCCTCGCGGCGCGCGACTACTCCATGGCGAGCCGCCCCGACGAGAGCCTGCTCGAATTCCACATCCGCCACGTCTCCGGCGGCGCCGCGAGCCGCTATGCCCAGCGCTGTCTCAAGCTCGGCGAGAAGGTGCTGGTCGAAGGACCCTTCGGCTCGGCGTTTCTGCGCGAGAGGCACACGGGGCCCATCCTCGCGATCGCCGGCGGCTCCGGCCTCGCGCCCATCAAGTCGATCGTGGAGACCGCGCTCGCGCGCGGCGCGCGGCAGCCGATCCGCCTTTATCTCGGCGTCCGCGACGAGCGCGACCTCTATCTAGAGGACCATTTCATGCGCTTGGCCGCCCGCCATTCCAATCTTTCCTTTACTCCGATCCTCTCGGAGCCCTCGGCGCCGACCGCGCGGCGCACGGGCTTCGTGCATGAGGCCGTTGCAGCGGATGCGCAGGATCTCGACGGCGTCAAAGCCTATATTGCGGGCCCGCCGCCGATGGTGGAGGCGGCGAGCGCGCTGCTGGCACAGCGCGGGATGCCCCGGCAGGACATTCACGCCGACGCCTTCTACACGGAGGCGGAAAAGCAAGCCTTGAGCACGGGAACCGGAAAATGACGGCGGCGCTCGAGCGTCGCGTCGCCCTCGTGACCGGCGGCGGCCGGGGCGTCGGCCGCGCGATCGCGGAATCGCTCCACGCGCAGGGCGCGGCCGTCGTGATCGCCGACGTCGGCACCTCGATCGACGGCAGCGGCGCCGATCCCGCGATCGCCACGGACGTCGCCAAGGGCCTCGGCGCCCGCGCGCGCGCCTTCACGGAGAGCATCGCAAGCCCGAGCGCCGCCTCCGCCGCGGTCGCGCTCGCGGTTAAGGAATTCAGCGGGCTCGACATCGTCGTGAACGGCGCGGCGATCCTCCGCGACCACTTCATCTTCAAGGCCGACCCCGAGGCCTGGGACGCGGTGATCCGCACCAATCTGAGCGCGGCCTATCACGTGCTCGCGGCGGCGACGCCGGTGCTGCGCGAGCAGGCGAAGGGCGAGCGGCGCTGGGGCCGCATCGTCAACATCGTCTCGACTGCGGGCCTCTACGGCAATTACGGCCAGTCCGCCTATGCGAGCGCCAAGGCGGGGCTCGTCGGCCTCACGCGCGTCGTCGCGCTCGACATGGCGCGGAGCCAGGTCACCTGCAACGCGGTCGCGCCCTTCGCCGCGACCCGCGTCACGGAATCGATCAAGCCCGCCAATCCCGCGCAAGCCGCCTACAAGGAGCGCGCGCTCAAAGTGCCCGCGCGCGCGGTCGCGGAATTCGTGGCCTGGCTCGCGGGGCCCGAGGCGGCGCAAGTGACGGGGCAGCTCTTCGGCGTGCGCGGGCGGGAGATCTTCCTCTTCTCGCAGCCGCGGCCCATCGCCACCCTCGTCGATACCGGCGCCGGTTTCGGCGCCGCCGTCGCGCAAACGCTGCAACCGCATTTCCTCAAGCTCGAAACCGACCTCGAGGCCTTCGCCGGCGAGCCGCTGGTCTGAGGCGCTCGGATCCAGAACAGATCGAAAGGATCCTCCAATGTCCGATACGCAAGTTCCCGTCATCAAGACCGCCGCCGAGCTCGAGAGCGCGCCGGAGGAGTACCAGGTGGCGCTGCGCAAGATCGTGCGCAGCCACGCCGTCAACGAGCTCTACGGCGCGCAGGTCTTCGACGAGCCCGCGATCGCGCTGGCACCCACCCCTTACGCGAAGTGGCTCACCTGCCGCGTCGCCATGGAGGAGTACGGCCACCACGTCCGCTTCAAGGAGCTCGGCGAGCAGATGGGCATCCCCGAAGCCGAGATGACCCCGCAGGGCAAGCGCCCGCTCACGATCTTCGACTTCCCGCTCAAGACCTGGGAGGAGTTCTGCGTGATCAAGCTGCTCGCGGACCTCGCGGAGATCCTGCAGGTCGAGGACCTCCTCCATTGCTCCTTCCATCCGCTCCGCAACCTCGCGCGCATGACCATGCCGGAGGAGCGCTTCCACGCGCAGTTCGGCAAAGACTTCTGCACCGAGCTCTGCAAGACGGCGGAAGGCCGGACCAAGGTGCAGGACGCGATCAACCGCTACTTCCCGATGCTGCCGGCCTTCTTCGGCCGGAGCGGCTCCAAGAACAACGCGCTTTACCGCAAGTACCGGATCAAGCAGCGCACCAACGAGGAGATGCGCGCGGATTATCTGGATCGCGCCCGCGCCTTGGTGGAAGATCACCTGAAGCTGAAGCTGCCGGCGGTCGCCGCCGAGGCGGCCTGACGGCCCGGTCCTCAGGAGGATATGCATGGAAGCCGCCCCCGCCACCACGCCCGAGCGCGAGGCCTTCTACCGCGAGATCGCTCCGCACAACCTGGCGCCGCTTTGGGAAGTGCTGCGCGGGATCGTCACGAAGGAGCCGGTCTCCCCGGCGAAGGCCGCGATCTGGCATTACGACGCGGATGTCAGGCCCTATCTCATGCGGACGGGGAAGCTCATCTCGGCCAAGGAGGCCGAGCGGCGCGTCCTCATCCTCGAGAACCCCGGGCTCAAGGGGAAGACCTCGGTCACGCACTCGCTCTTCGCGGGGCTCCAGCTCATCTTCCCCGGCGAGGTGGCGCCGGCGCATCGCCACAGCCAATCGGCGCTCCGCTTCGTCATCGAAGGGAGCGGCGCCTATACCGCCGTCGACGGCGAGCGCACGATCATGGAGTACGGCGACTTCATCATCACGCCCTCCTGGACCTGGCACGACCACGGCAACGACAGCGACAAGCCCATGGTCTGGCTCGACGGGCTCGACGTGCCGCTGGTGCGGCTCCTCGATGCGAGCTTCGCCGAGCCCGGCAATGCCGAGACGCAGATGGTGACGCGGCCCGCGGGCGACGCGCTCCAGCGCTACGGCCAGGGCCTCCTTCCCGTCGATTGGAAGCCGCAGAGCAAGTCCTCGCCGATCTTCAGCTATCCCTATGGGCGTACGCGCGAGGCCTTGGCGACGCTCGCCAAGAACGGCGAGCCCGATCCCTGCCACGGCTACAAGATGCGCTACGTCAATCCCGCGACCGGCGACTACGCCATGCCGACCATCGCGACCTTCATGCAGCTTCTCCCCAAGGGCTTCTCGACCTCGCCCTATCGCAGCTCCGACGGCACGGTCTTCGTCTGCGTCGAGGGCAAGGGCGAGACGCGGATCGGCGAGGAGACCGTCGAGTGGGGCCCGCGCGACATCTTTGTCGCGCCGAGCTGGAACCGCACGGTGCACCGCGCGGAGGCCGAAAGCGTCCTCTTCAGCTTTTCCGACCGCCCCGTCCAGGACAAGCTCGGCCTCTGGCGCGAGGACCGCGGGAACAGGTAAGCGCGACCGATCCACGCCCCTCCCCACTTGAGGGGGGTCGCGCCGCGGGAGCGGCGGAGAAATCGTGCCGATGCAACCACCCCCCTCCCTACCCGCCCCCTCAAGGCGGGAGGGGCTCTACAGAGTCCGTAGGTTCACAGCGGAGATTTCGCTTGCCTCGTGGTTCGCCGCCTGTGGTGAGCCGCTCTTGCCGTCGGAGCGCTCGGAGACGGAGCGCTATCTCTCGGCGCTCGGCCTCGGCGCGCTCGCGGTCGAGGGCGTTGCCGGCTGGAGCGAGGCGGCGGCGATCGCGCAGCGCCCGGACTGGAGCCATGCCTGGTGGGAGGCGGAGGAGCACGCGGCGCAGGAATTGAAGCGCGCGGGCATCGCGGCCTTCGGTGAGGCGCCGCTGATGGCGGCGCTGAGCGCTGTCGCGGAGGCCTCCTCGGCGCTTCACGGCCATGCTGCGCTCGCAGCGGCGCGCGCGGGCGTCGCCGATCCCGCCTTGAGCCGCGTCGCCGCGGGTGCCGCCGCGATGGCCTGCCATCAGATGGGGCTGGTGCTCGCGGCCGGTCTCGGCGAGGATCACCCGCTCGCGATCAAGTACCGGCTCTTCGCCGGGGGTCGCTGGCTGCTCGGCGTGTTCGGCGAGCGCTGCTACCTGTTCTGACCGCGCTCCTTGGGCACGGCTGGGGGAGAGACGATGGGCTTCTCGCTCGCAACCTGGAACATCAACTCGGTCCGGCTCCGCATCGATCTCGTCCGCCGCCTGCTGCGCCAGGAGAAGCCGGACATCCTCTGCCTCCAGGAAACCAAGACGCCGGACGAGTTCTTCCCGCGCGAGGCCCTGGAGAAGCTCGGCTACCCGCACCTCCTGATCCACGGGATGAAGGGCTACAACGGCGTCGCCATCATCTCGAAGCTGCCGCTCCACGGGCCCAGCACCAAGAGCTGGTGCGCGCGCGAGGATTGCCGGCACGCGCTCGCGGAGCTCCCGGGCGGCATCGAGCTGCACAATCTCTACATCCCCGCCGGCGGCGACATCCCCGACCCGACGCTCAATCCGAAATTCGCGCACAAGCTCCAATTCCTCGACGAGCTCTTGAAATGGTTCGCCGCGGATTCGCCGAAGCGGCGGAAGGCGATCCTCGTGGGCGACCTCAACATCGCGCCGCTCGAGACCGACGTCTGGTCGCACAAGGAGCTCCTCAAGGTCGTGAGCCATACGCCCATCGAGGTGGAGAAGCTCACGGCGATCCAAGCGGCCGGCGGCTTCGTCGACGCGGTCCGCCACTTCATCCCGCCGGAGAAGCAGCTTTACACCTGGTGGAGCTACCGCGCGCAGGACTGGAAGAAGTCCGACCGCGGCCGGCGGCTCGATCACGTCTGGGTGACGCCGGCGCTGGTGCCGCGCCTCAGGGGCGCAAAGGTGAAGAAGCTCGCCCGCGATTGGACCCAGGGCTCCGACCACGTGCCGGTCATCGTGGAGTTCGGGGATTGAGCGTGGGGCCGCGCGATCTTCGCCCCTTCTTCGCGCCGCGGAGCGTCGCCGTCGTCGGCGCCGGGGAGCGGCCGACCTCCTCGGGAGGCGCGGTGCTGCAGAATCTCCGCATCTCCGGCTTCAGCGGCGAGATCGTGCCGGTCAATCCCAAGGGCGGCGAGATGTTCGGGATGGCCGTGCGCAAGAGCCTCACGGAGCTCAACCATCCCGCCGATCTCGCGGTGATCGTGATCCGGCCGGACCTGATCCTCGATGCCGTGCGCGAGGCGGCGGCGACGGGGCACCGCCATCTCATCATCCTCCCCGGCGGCTTCGCCGAGGCGGGCGAGGCCGGGAAGGCGCGGGACCGAGAGCTCCGCGCGCTCATCGGCGAGCATGACCTCACGGTGGTCGGGCCCAACTGCGCGGGGATCATTCATCTGCCGAAAGACGCGCGCTTCGCCGCGACCTTCCTCAGGGACATGCCGCCGGGACCCAACGCGCGCGGCGCCTGCGCATTCCTCACTCAATCCGGCGCGCTCGGCGAGGAGGCGATCGCGGCGGCGCACGCGCTCGGCATTCCCCTGGGAACCGTGGTCTCCGTCGGGAACGCCGTGCAGCTCGCGGTCACGGATTATCTGGAATATCTCGGGAGCGATCCCAGGACCTCCTCGGTGCTGCTCTACATCGAGAGCTTCGACGACAAGGAGCGCTTCCGGCGCGTCGCGCGGCGGGTGGCGGCGGAGAAGCCGGTGGTGGCGCTGATCGGCGGCCGCACTGCGCCCGGCGCCCGCGCCGCCGCCGCGCACACGGGCGCCCCCGCGCAGGACGACCGCGAGATGGCGGCGTTCGCCTCCGAGTGCTGCATGCTCCGGGTCGAGAGCCTGCGGCGCCTGCTGCTCGCGGGCAAGGGCTTCGGCGCCTTCCCGCAGGGGATCGGCAAGCGCGTCCTCGTGCTTTCCAACTCGGGCGGGCCCGGCGTGCTCTGCACCGACCGCGCGGCGGCGGAGGGGCTCGAGCTCGTGCCGCTGCCTCAGGCGATGGCGGCGCGCTTGCGAGCCTCGCTCCCGCCGGAGGCCGCCGTCGCAAATCCGCTCGACCTCCTCGCGGATGCGCGCGAGGAGCGCTTCGGACTCACCTTGGAGAGCGCGCTCGAGGAGGGCGCGGGCGCCTTCGACGCAATCCTCGGCATCCACGTCGTCCCCTTCATGGTCGAGGCGGGTCCGGTCGTCGCACGACTTGCGGAGCTCGCGGCCAAGGTTCCGATCCCCTTCATGCACGGGATGATGGGGACGCTGCCGGCCAAGGCCGAATGGTTTGCGACGCTCGAGAAGGCGGGCATCCCCGCCTTCAACGACGTCGAGGCGATGGCGGAATGCGCGGGACTGCTGGCGCGCTACCCTGCGCTCAGGACATTGGCACGGGCCCGGTGACGCCTCCGGAGGCGCGGCGTTGTCTGTGGTAGGAAAGTTTGCTACTTTTGTGTCGGTCTTTCAATGTGACGCGAGCACATGCATGGCGAAGGTTGCAAAGATCAGTGTCGCGCTGACGCCGGAGATGGCCGAGCTGGTACGTAGAGCCGTCGACAGCGGCGACTACGCCTCCGGCAGCGAGGTGATCCGCGAGGCGCTGCGGGAGTGGCGGCTCCGACAAAGCTTGTCGTTTCGCAATCGCGGCGAGCTCGCGCGCCTGTGGCGCGAGGGTATCGAAAGCGGGCCGGCGCAGCCCGCCGATTTCGGTGCGATCAAGCGCGAGGGGCGCAGGCGCTTGGCGGCGCGTGCGGCCAAACGCTCGCGCTGAGGTCGCGCGTGCTCGCGGGCGCGTGAGGATCTTACAGAAATCTGGGACTACGTCGCGAAGGCGGACCCGAGCGCGGCGGATAGGGTTCTCGACAACATCGAGCGCGCCTGCCGGCTTTTGGCGCAGCATCCTTGGCTCGGACCCGCGAGGCCCGATCTGGCGCCTGAGCTGCGCTACATGTCGACCGGGCGCTACCTCGTTCTCTATCGGGTGCTCCGGGGCGATGTCGAGGTGGTTCGCGTTGTCCACGGCGCCCAATTTCTGCCCGAACTTTTTGAAGAGTAGCGAGCTCCTTGAAATTGGTGCCTGGTTCCTGCGACCTACCCAGGGCGCAAATAACGCAACGGTACCGTTGCGTTTCATTTCGACTGGTGCTAGCGTCTCCATCCTTCCGTATTGACGCCTTCTCCAGAGGAGTTTGCGGTCATGAGGTGGAAGCTTGCTGCTGCGGCGACGCTGGTCGCCGCGGGGGTTGCGGCGCTACCGCTGGCGCCGGCCAGTGCCTGGGACGGCCGGTATCATCACTATTACGGTCACGGATACGGGTGCTGCTACTTCCCGTTCGGGCTCGTCGGAGCGGCGGCGGCGACCGCGGCGGCGATCGTCTCGGCGCCGTTCGTGATCGCCTCGGCGCCGTTCCGGCAGCCCTATTACTATCCGCCCGCGCCTTACCCCTATCCGGCCTATCCGCAGCCCGGCTACTACGCGCCCGCGCCGGGCTATTACGCGCCGCCGCCGGGCTATTATCCGCCGCCGGGCTATCAATACGCGCCGAGCGAGATGCCGAAATGAGACAGATAGGGCGTGCGAGCAGCAGGACTTAAGAGCAGCGAGGAGGCGAGGGGCGGGCGGCGCGGCGGGCGTCCCTCGCGCGCGGAGGCCGAGCGGCTCGGCGAGCGCATCCTCGACGCCGCGACCGAGGCGTTCCTGCGCGAGGGCTATGGCGGCACCTCGATCGAGGCGATAGCCAAGCGCGCCCGCATTTCCAAGCGCACCTTCTACAGCCGCTTCGAGAACAAGCCCGCGCTCTTCGGCGCCGTCGTCCATCGCGTGGTCGAGCGCCTGCGGCCGCCCGATCCCGCGGGCATGTTCGAGGGCGGCTCGCTCGAGGAGATCCTGCTCCGCCTCGCGCGCTACATCCTGCGCGCGGCACTGACGCCGCAGGCACTCGCCCTCCACCGCGTGATCCTCGCGGAAGCGACGCGCTTTCCCGAGCTGGCGGCGGTCGTGACGGAGCAAGGCGGCGGGCGCGAGGCGGTCCAGCGCATCGCAGCGCTCCTCGAGCGCGAGCGCGTGCGCGGCGGCATCGCCGTCGCCGACACGATCTTCGCCGCGACGCAGTTCCTGCAGATGGTCGTGGGCGCGCCGCAGCGCCGCGCGCTCGGAATGGGGCCGCCGCTGACGGAGGCGGAGCTCGATGCGTGGGCCGAGGGAGCGGTGGGGCTGTTCTTGCGAGGATGCCGCGGCTGAGCGGCCCTGCTTGCCTCATCCCACGCGATACATGTGATAGCGCCCCTCGCGCACGCCCGGCGGCAGCGGGAGGGTGAGCCAGCCCGGGAGATCGAGCGGCGGCTCGCTCACCACCACCGCATTGGGCCGGAGGAGAGGGGCCAAGAGCGGAGCGAGTTCCGCCGCCAGGCGCCGGTTCGCCTCGACGTCGCCCGTCCCCATGTCGAGATGCGCGAGCGCGGCCGTGTGCGGGAGCTTCTCCCACATCGCCGGAAGCGTCTCGCGGCCGTCGCCGAGGATCAGGAACTCCGCGGGCGGAACGCAATCGGGGTGCGCCGCCACTTCGCGCTCGAAAACGTAGATCGGGCGCCCCGGCAGAAGCTCGCGGAGATGATCGTAGGTGCGCCCGTTGCCGAGGCCCAGTTCCAGCACCGGCCCCGGCACGTCTTTCACCAGCTCGGCCGCCCGGTCGAGACAGGCGCGCTGCGCCATCATGCGCCGGATGAAGCTGTCGAGACGGCTCACGCGTGAAGCGCGCGCAACCGCTCGAGCTCCGCGTGCTCGGCCCGGAGCTGCTTGTTGGTGGCCTCGAGGCGCGAGGCGAGTACGCGCAGCATCGAGACCGCCATGGCCGGAAATTCCTTGATGAGCCGCAGGAAGAGGTCCTTCGAGATCCGGAGCGTCACCAGGCGCGACTGCGCGCGGATCGTCGCAGTGCGGGGCACGTCGCCGAGGATGCCCATCTCGCCGAAGAAGTCGTTGGCGGCGAGCACCGCCACCGTCACCGGCCCGCCCGGCCCCTCCACCACCACCTCGGCCTTACCCTCGACGATGATGTAGGCGGCGTTGGCGGCGTCGCCCTGGTGGAAGAGCGTCGTTCCCGCATCGAAGGCGACGCGCTCGCTCGTAAAGGCGATGAGCTTCAGCTTCGCGGGCTCGATCTGCCCGAAAAGCGGAATCCGCCGCAGCATGTCGACTTCCTCGTGGATGCTCATGGGGTGGTCCTCTTGCCCATGGGTTTTCGCCTATTCCGCGGCAATGAGCTTGCCGAGCTCGCTCTCGGGCCGGTCGAGCTCGGCGACGGTGCCCTGCTCGACGAGCCTCCCTTCGCGCAGCACCAGCGCTTCCTTGAACTGGCGCACGAGGCCCATCCGGTGCAGCGACCAGATGAGGCCGCGGCCCTCGAGCTCCTCCTTGATGCCCTGGATGAGCCTCGCCTGTGCGGGTCCGTCGATCGCGGAGGTCGCCTCGTCGAGGATCATGACGTCCGGCCGCTTCAGGAGCGCGCGCGCGATCACGAGCTTCTGCCGCTGCGCCTGCGAGAGGCGCGAGCCGCCGGGCCCCACGTTGAACTCGAGCCCGGCCTCGATCACGGTGGCGCGGATGCCCAGAGAGTCGATCACCTCCGCGATCAAGGTCGAGAGCCGCGTCTCCGCATTGGCCTCCCCGTAGGCGAGGCGGCCGAAGAGCAGGTTGTCCTGGATGGTCGCGACGGAGTTGTACCGGTCCTCCGCCAGGAACTCGATGCTGCCCGCGAGCTCCTGCGGGAGGTCGGCCGCGAATACCTTGCGCGCCTCGACGATCCTCGCCTGCATCGCCTCGTCGATGAGGCCGAGGCGATGCCGCGCCACCACGAGCCTGAAGGGGAGGGCGAGCATCCGCGCGCGGTCCTCGCGGTTGAGGCTCGCGGCCCCGCCCTTGCCGAGGCGGCCGAGGATTGCCTGGTAGACCGGCAGCTCCTCGGCGGTGATGAAGCTGAACTGCGCCACGAACTCCTCGCTGGCGCCGCCGTCCGCGAAGATCTCGACCATGGTCCGCGCGATCTGGATGCCGCCTTCGACGAGCTGCTCCGTCAGGCCGACCTTGTCGAGCACCGCCAGCACGTAGGTGTTGGTGGAGAGCTCGTCCGTATCGAAGGCGGGCCCGATGGGCATGCCGAAGAGCAGGTTCTCCGCAAGCGTCGCGTTGGTGTTGTAGCGCTCGGCGTCGAAGGGCTCGACCAGATGCGCGAGCCCGTCGGCGACGAGCCGGTCATGGAGCGCCTTTCTTCCCTCGAGCAGCGCGGCTGCCGCGTCAGCGCGCGCCTTGGGATCGAGATGGCCGCGCAGGCCCAGGAGATAGACGTCCTGGTCGAGGTCCACGCGGTGCAGCACCTCGACGATGCGCTCCGTGAGCTGCCGGCGGTCCGTGACGCCCGCGGCCTCGTAGTCGATCCAGTCCGCCTCGATGTCGTAGGCGATGTTGCCGGAGAGCCGGGCCTCGCGGAGCTGGATGGCGCGGGTCTTGGCGCGGAGCGGCTCGTATTGCGCATCCCTGAGCGGCCGCTGCTTCAGCGCCGCGAGCAGGTTCTCGCCGAGGCTCTGCGTGAAGAGATAGGGGGCCGAGCCCGCATAGCCGATGCGGCGCCCGATGACGGCGACGGGCAGCGTCGCGAGGTCGCTGCCGTTGATGCCGATCCGCCCGCTCGTGGGCGTGAGGAGCCGCGCCAGCAGCAGCGCGAGCTCGTGCTTGCCGCAGCCCCCCGCGCCCACCAGCGCGACTGGGCGGTCGAGCGGAATCGTGGCGCTCACGCCGTCGACGACGCGCACGCGCTCGTCCTCGACGAGCGTCACGCCGGAAAGCGCGTACTCGCCCTTGAAATGCGGGATCTCCTGCGGCTCCTCCAGCATGAGCTTCTCGTCGAGCATCCGCTCGGGCCTGAACTGCTCGACGACCTGCTCGTACTTGATCTTGGTGTCCTGGAAGTTCTGGTAGTAGTCGAGGAGCTCCTTCCAGGGGCCGGCGAGATCCTTGTAGGCCGCGAGCACGGCGACGAGGGCGCCGGCGCTGAGCTGCCCGCGGATCACGAGATAGCCGCCGATCGAGAAGAAGAAGAAGGGAGTGAGCGCATTGAGCGTGTTGTTCAGGAACTTCACGAAGAACTTGCGCTGATAGATCTCGTAGCGGATGTCGTAGATGACGCCGAGGAGCGCGGCGAAGCTGGTGAGCTGATAGCGCGCACTGTCGTTCGCGTGGATCTCGGCGACGCCGTAGGTGGTCTCGCTGACGCGGTCGGCGACGCGGCGCACGGTGCGCACGCGCGCCTTGCCGAGCTGGTTCACCTTGCGCTGCAGCTTCGGGATGACGTAGCCCTGGATCGGATAGAGCGAGACCGCCGCGAGGCCCAGGACCGGGTCCTGGATGAAGAGGAAGAGCACGATCGTCAGGAGCGTGCCGCCCTGGAAGGCCGGGAGCGCGAAGAAGTCGCCGATGAATCCGCCGAGCGGCTCCACCTCCGAGGTGACCATGGGAATGATCTCGCCCGGCGACACCCTCTTGAAATGCCCGATCGGGAAGCGCAGCAGGCGCTGATAGAGCTCGTAGCGCAGCCGCCGCAGCATGCGCTCGCCCATCCGGCCCTTGTAGACGTTGATGACGTACTTGAAGGCGCCGTTGATGAGGACGAGCGCGAGATAGAGCCCGCAGAGCGTCCAGAGATAGTTCAGATGATTCAGATGGAAGGTGGCGATGCCGATGTTGAAATCGTGCGGCTGCCATTTTGTAATGATGTTGATGATAGTCTTCGGCAAGTCGAGCGAGTAATAGAGAAACGGCTGCGACACCAGGATCAGGAAGAGAACGCCCACTTGCTGGCGCCAGCTGTAGAGCCAGATGAAGCCGCGGAGCGTGTCGGGAATGCCGCCGGAGCTGGGCGGCGGCGTCTGGGCGGCCGCGACCGCCGCCTCGTCCGTCCGAGGGGTACGAAAACGTGCTGTGAACGATAGCTCTTTCATGAAATCGATTTTCTACCAGGCCCCAGTTGTGCCATATAGGGGCCCTGCGCCAGGGGGGCTTTGATGACAGAACGGCATCGGCGCGTCCTCATTTATAGCCACGACACCTTCGGCCTCGGCCACCTCCGGCGTTGCCGGGCGATCGCCCATGCGCTCGTGGAGCAGGACAAGGACCTGTCCGTCCTTATTCTATCGGGCTCCCCCATCATTGGCAGCTTCGATTTTCGCGCCCGGGTGGACTTCGTGCGCGTGCCCGGCGTGATCAAGCTCAGGAACGGCGAGTACACCTCGCTGAATCTGCACATCAAGATCGAGGAGACGCTGGAGATGCGCGCCTCGATCATGCGCCACACCGCGGAAATCTTCGACCCCGATCTCTTCATCGTCGACAAGGAGCCGCTCGGGCTGCGCGGCGAGGTCGGGTCCACGCTGGAGCTGCTGCGGCGGCGCGGCGCGCCCATCGTGCTGGGCTTGCGCGACGTGATGGACGATCCCGCCCAGCTCGGCGACGAGTGGACACGCAAGAAGGTGGTGCCGGCGCTGCGGAAGTATTACGACGATATCTGGGTCTACGGTCTGCCGCAGATCTGCGATCCGCTCGCGGGGATCGACGTGCCCGAGAGCGTGCGCCGGCGCATGACCTATACGGGATATCTCGAGCGAAGCGCGGCGGCGCCGAGCGTGCGCCTCAGCGATCTCGGCGAGGAGCCCTTCCTGCTGGTGACGCCCGGCGGGGGCGGCGACGGCGACGGGCTCGTGGACTGGGTGCTCTCGGCCTACGAGCACGACAAGCTGCTGCCGCATCGCGCGCTCGTCGTGCTCGGCCCCTTCATGCAGCCGGAGCTCCAGGCGGAATTCATGGCGCGCGCGACGGCGCTCCCAAAAGTCAGGGTCATCACCTTCGACGCCCGGCTCGAGAGCCTGATGGCGCGCGCGATGGGCGTCGTCGCGATGGGCGGCTACAACACCTTCTGCGAGATCCTCTCCTTCGACAAGCGCGCGCTCATCGTGCCGCGCACGCAGCCGCGCCTCGAGCAGTACATCCGCGCCGCGCGCGCGCAGGAGCTCGGCCTCGTGCGGATGCTGATCGACGACGAGGGGCGCGATCCCCGCGTCATGGCGACGGCGCTCCGCCAGCTCCCGCAGCAGAGCCCGCCCTCTCAGGTCGTGGTGCCGGGCCTTCTCGACGGGCTCGGGAGCGTCAATCGCCTCGCGCGCAAATGGCTCCAGCGACCGCGCCGACAGACCCGGGTCCCCGTTGCCGCGTTCCTCGGACGCTGATCCCCGGCCGGCGGTCGCGGTCCTCCTCAAGGGCTATCCGCGCCTTTCCGAGACCTTCATCGCGCAGGAGATTCGCGCGCTCGAGGCACTGGGCCTCGCGATCCGCATCGTCTCGCTCAGGCATCCGACCGACCGGAAGCGCCATCCCGTGCATGCGGAGATCAGGGCGCCTCTGAGCTATCTCCCGGAATATCTCTGGCGCGAGCCGCTCCGCGTCCTCCGCGGCTGGCGCATGAGCCGGCGCCTCGCGGGCTATCGCGCGGCGCGCGCGGCCTTTCTCCGCGATCTCCGCCGCGATCCCACGCCCAACCGCATCCGCCGCTTCGGCCAGGCGCTGGTGCTCGCGGCGGAGCTGCCCGAGGACGTAGGCCGCCTGCACGCGCAATTCATCCACACGCCCGCCTCGGTCGCGCGCTATACGGCGCTCCTCCGCGATCTCCCCTGGAGCGTCTCCGCGCACGCCAAGGACATCTGGACGACGCCCGCCTGGGAGCTTCGCGAGAAGCTCGCCTCGTGCCGCTGGGCCGTCGCCTGCACCGAGGTCGGGGCAGGGGCGCTCGCGGCACTCGCGCCGCCGGGACGCGTCACCCTCGTCCATCACGGCATCGATGCCGCGCGCTTTCCGCCCTTCGCGCGCGAGCGCGCCCGGCGCCGCGGTGACGATCCCGCTGGTCCCATCCGCCTCCTCTCGGTCGGACGCGCAGTCGCAAAGAAGGGCTACGACGATCTCCTGGCGGCTCTCGCGCTGCTGCCGGCGGAGCTGCACTGGCGGCTCCAGCACATCGGCGGCGGACCGCTGCTCGGCTCTCTGAAGCAGCATGCGCGCCGCCTCGGCATCGCCGAGCGCATCGACTGGCGCGGCGCGCAGGCGCAGGAGACGGTGCTCGCGGCCTATCGCGAGGCCGATCTCTTCGTGCTCGCGAGCCGCATCGCGGAGGACGGCGACCGCGACGGGCTTCCGAACGTGCTCGTGGAAGCGCTGAGCCAGCGCCTTCCCGCGGTCTCGACCGCGCATCCGGGCATCGTCGAGCTGATCGAGGCGGACGTCACGGGCACGACGGTGCCGCCCGCCGATCCCCCGGCCCTCGCCGCCGCGCTCGCTCGCCTCATGCGCGACCCCGCGCTCCGCGACCGTCTCGCCGCCGCCGGCGAAGCCCGCGTCCGCGCCCACTTCACCCTCGAGCGCGGCATCGCGGTGCTGGCGGAGAGGTTCGGGATCGAGGGGTATGCTGCGGGCACTCTGGAGCGCCGAAGGGAGGCGATAGCTTGAGTGCTTTCGATTGCACAATTCCCGCGCCATCACACTAACAACTCATGAATGTCATGGCCGGAACAAGTCCGGCCATGACGACAAAAGACGGCGGAGCGAGCCGCGGCGCCTCTCGTGCGTTGGATCGAAAGCTGAACCGAACAGCCGCGGGACGAGCCCGGTCGTGACGACCGAAAGAGGATCGTGAACGCGGAAGCTCCCCATATTGACCGCGGCCGCGCCGCGGCGGATACAGGCGGGGTCATGCGCATCGCCTTTTACGCGCCGCTGAAGCCGCCGGATCATCCGGTGCCGTCGGGGGACCGGCGGATGGCGCGGCTTTTGCTCCAGGCGCTGGAGCAGGCGGGGCACGAGACGATGCAGGCGGCACGGTTGCGGAGCAGGGATAGCGCGGGCGATCCCCGGCGGCAGGAGCGGCTCCGCGCGCTCGGGCGCCGCCTCGCCCAGCGCTTCGTCGCGCGCGCGAGGCGCGACCCCGCGCGCCGGCCCGATCTCTGGCTCACGTACCACCTTTACTACAAGGCGCCGGATTGGATCGGACCGGCGGTCGCGGAGGCGCTGGGGATTCCTTACGTCGTGGCGGAGGCCTCGCTCGCCGGAAAGCGCAGCGGCGGCGCCTGGGACCTGAGCCACCGCGCGACCGCGGCGGCGCTCCGGCGCGCCGATCGCGTGATCGGCCTCAACAGCGCCGACCGCGAGGGCGTGCTGCCGGCGCTCGCAAGCCCGGAGCGCTGGATCGCGCTCAAGCCCTTCCTCGACCGCGCGCCCTTCACCCGCGCCGTCGCCGCGCGCGAGACCGCGCGCGCCGATCTCGCGCGCGCGCACGGGCTCGACCCCGCACGGCCCTGGCTCGTCGCGGCCGCGATGATGCGGGCGGACGTGAAGCTCGAGTCCTACCGTCTCCTCGGCGACGCCCTCGCGCGCGCGAGGGACCGGGAATTTCATCTGCTGATCGCCGGCGACGGGCCCGCGCGGGCGGAGGTCGAGAGCGCGATGGCGCCGCTCGGCCGCCGCGTCCGCTTCCTCGGCGCGCTCGCGGAGGAGCAGGTGCCGGGGCTGCTCGCGGCCTCCGATCTCTACGTCTGGCCCGCGCTCGGCGAGGCCTATGGGCTCGCGATCCTGGAGGCGCAAGCGGCGGGGCTCCCGGTGCTGGCGGGACAGGTGGGCGGCGTCGGCGACATCGTCGCGGAGGGCGTCACCGGCGTCCTCACGCCCGAAGGCGATCTCGAGGCCTTCGCGATCGCCGCGCGAGAGCTCCTCGACGATCCCGCGCGCTGCCGCGCGCTCGGCGCGGCGGCGCTCCGGAAAGTGGCGGCCGAGCACGATCTCGCGGCATCCGCGCGCCGCCTCGACCGCGTGCTGACGGAGCTCGCGCGCTCATGACGTCGCTGGCGCTCATCCGGCATGGCCCGACCGCCTGGAGCCGCGAGCACCGCCTGCAGGGCCGCGCCGATCTCGGCCTCGATGCCGCGGGCCGCGCCGCCGTCAAGGCATGGCGCCTGCCGCCCGACATCGCTGCGCGGCAGTGGCTCGTCAGCCCGCTCGCGCGCGCGGTCGAGACGGCGGCGCTCCTGGGCCTCGCCGCAAGACCGGAGCCGCGCCTCGTCGAGATGGATTGGGGCGAGTGGGAAGGGCGGCGGCCGGAGGAGCTGCGCTCGAGCGAGCCGGGCTTCGCGGCGCAAGAAACGCGCGGTCTCGACCTCGAGCCGCCCGGCGGCGAGAGCCCACGCGCGGTGCAAGCCCGCGTGCTGCCGCTGCTGGCGGAGCTCGGCGCGGAGCGCGCTCCGGTGGGCGCCCTCACCCACAAAGGCGTGATCCGCGCGGTGCTCGCGCTCGCCACGGGCTGGGACATGCGCGGGAAGGCGCCGGCGCGGCTCCTTTGGGACGCGCTCCATCTCTTCGAGCTCGATGCCGCCGGCCGGCCGCGCGTCCAGCGGCTCAATCTCCTGCTGGTGGCTGCATGAACCTCCGCGTGCTCTTCCACGTCCAACACCTGCTGGGGATCGGTCATGCGAAGCGAGGCGCGATGCTGGCGCGGGCGATGGTGCGCGAAGGGCTCGCGGTGACCGTGCTCTCCGGCGGCGAGCCGGTGGAGCTCGATTGGGGCGGGGCGGAGATCGTGCAGCTCCCCTGGGCACGCGCGCTCGACACCAGCTTCAAGCGGATCGTGGACGAGGCGGATCGTCCGCTCGATGCCGCCTTCCATGCGCGCCGGCGCGGGCTCGCGCTGGCGGCGCTCGCGCGGATCGCGCCGCAGGCGCTCCTGGTCGAGAGCTATCCCTTCGGCCGCCGCGCGTTCAGGACCGAGCTCGACGCGCTCATTGCCGAAGCGCGCGAGCGCGGCATTCCGGTACTCGTGTCGATCCGCGACATCCTCGTCGCCAAGCGCGATCCCCAGCGCATCGCGGAGATCGTCGCGCGCGTCGAGCGCGACGTCGCGGGCGTGCTCGTGCACGGCGACCCGGACCTGGTGCCGCTCGAGGCGAGCTTTCCCGCCGCTGGGGAAATCGCCTCCAAATTGATCTACACCGGCTATGTCGCGGAGCCTCCTGCGGAGGATGGCGGCGATGCCGGGCGCGGCGAGGTGATCGTTTCCGCCGGCGGCGGCGCCGTGGGAGCCCCGCTCCTGCGCGCGGCACTCGCGGCGCGGCCGCTCGGGCCGGCCGCGGAGCGGCCCTGGCGTCTCATCACGGGGCCCAATCTTCCGGAGGTGGAGTATGCGGCGCTGCGGAGCATGGCGGGGCCCGGGATCGCGATCGAGCGCTTCCGCAGGGATTTCCCGGCGCTCCTCGGCCGCTGTCATCTGTCCTTAAGCCAGGCCGGCTACAATACGATCCTCGATCTGCTGCAGGCCCGCGCCCGCGCCGTCGTGGTGCCATTCGCGGAGGGCGGCGAGACGGAGCAGACGCTGAGGGCGGGGATCCTGGCGGAGCGCGGACTCATCCAATGCGTGGATGCGCGGGACCTCGAGGGGGGCCGCGCCCTGGCCCGGGCGATGGAGCGCGCCCTCGCCGCGCCGCGGCCGGAGATCGGCGCCCTCGCCCTCGATGGCGGCCGCCGTACCGCGCGCGAGATCGCGCGGATCGCGATACACGGGAGTACCCATTAGTGGGAATCGGCGTCCGGTTAAGGAATCACCCGGGAACAGTGTCGCCCGGCCTCTTGGGAGTTCCCCGGGGCCGTGGCTATACTGCGCCAATGACCCTTCCGCTGCCGTCGTCTGCGAGCGAAACCCACTGGAGCGATCTCGAGGCCGAGCTCGACCGCTGGAGCGGAGCCGGACGACAAGCGGCATTCTGGTGGCGCGACGACGATGCCGTGGCGGCGACGCCGGCGCTCGATCGCCTGCTCGCGCTGTCGCAGGGCGTGCCGCTCGCGCTCGCGGTGGTTCCCGGCGGCGCCGAAGCGAGCCTCGCCTCGGCGCTCAAAGGGCATGAGACCGTGCGCGTCGTGCAGCACGGCTGGCGGCATCGCAATCACGGCGGCACCGCCAAAAGCGAGCTTGGCCCGGAGCGTCCGCTCCGCCTGCGTCTCGACGAGCTCGAGGAGGGCCGCGACCGGCTCAAGGCGATGTTCGGCGCGCGCGTCCTGCCGCTGCTGGTGCCGCCCTGGAACCGGATCGGCGAGGATCTCGTGGCGCTGCTGCCGGCGCTGGGATTCCGCGCGCTCTCGACCTATAAGCCGCGCCGTGCCGCGCTCGCGGCGCCGGGACTTGCGGCGATCAACACCCACGTCGACCTCGTGGACTGGAGCGGCAGCCGCGGCTTCATCGGCGAGAGCGCGGCGCTCGCTCTCGCGGCCGATCACCTTCGCGCGCGACGCCTCGGGCTCGCGGACGCGGCAGAGCCCACGGGCATCCTCACGCATCACCTCGTGCAGGATGCGGCGACGGACGCTTTCCTGCGGCGCCTCCTCTCGCTCTGGCGCGAGCACCGCGGCGCGCGGCTACTCGACCTCGCCGAGCTGGTGCCGTCCTCATGATGTCGCTCCGCGAAGCCGCTGCCGCGGCGCGGCCCCCCACCCGGCAACGCTTGCGCGGCGCCGACCTCTCCCTCGAGGGGAGAAGGGTGCTCGGATGAGCGAGCATCGCTATCCCACGGACGCGCTCGTCGGCGACTACGTTCGCGCGGGGGCGGGGATGGCGCTCACGGGGCTGCCGCTCGCGCTGACGCCGCTCAACGTCTATGTCGCCGCCATACTGAGCGGGCTCACGGCGCTCTTCGGCGTCTTCGGCGCGCTGACGGCGCTCCGGCAGCTTCGGCGCGTCGAGGTCGGCGAGGACGGGATCGCGCTCGTCGGCCCCTTCCCCGCGCGGCTCGCCTGGGCCGCGCTCGAGAGCGTGAGCCTCCGCTATTTCGCGACGCGGCGCGACGGCGCCAAGGGCTGGATGGAGCTCCGCCTCGCGGGCGAGGGCGGGCGCGTCATGCTCGACAGTCGCATCGAGGGCTTCGACCGCATCGCGCGACAGGCGGCCGTGGCGGCGGAACGCCGGCACCTCTCGCTCAACCCCACCACCACCACAAATTTCGCGGCGCTCGGCATTCGCCTGGCGCCCGGGGCCGGAGAATAGGCATGACCGACCTCTTGACCGTGCGCGACCTCCACATCGATTTCCACGTGCCCGAGGGGGTCGTGCAGGCGGTGCGTGGCGCCTCCTTCCGCGTGCGGCCCGCGAGCACCATGGCGATCGTCGGCGAATCCGGCTCCGGCAAGACGGTGGTGAGCCAGGCGATCATGCGCATCCTGCCGCAGCCCGCGAGGATCACGAAGGGCGAGATCCTGTTCGTCGATCCCCGCGAGCCCCAACGGGCCGAGGACATCGCGACGCTGCACACGGACTGCAAGGAGATGCGGCGTCTGCGGGGCGGGCGCATCTCCATCATCTTCCAGGAGCCGATGACCTCGCTCTCGCCGCTGCACACGGTCGGAAACCAGGTGACCGAGGCGCTGGAGCTCCACCGCGAGGTCTCGAGCCAGGAGGCCCAGGAGCTCACCCTCGACATGCTGCGTCTCGTGGGCTTCCCCGATCCCGTGAAGGCGCTCAAGACCTATCCCTTCGAGCTCTCCGGCGGCTTGCGCCAGCGCGCGATGATCGCGATGGCGCTGGTCTGCCGCCCGGCGCTCCTCATCGCGGACGAGCCCACGACCGCGCTCGACGTCACGATCCAGGCGCAGATCCTCAAGCTCATCCACGACCTCCAGCGCGAGCTCGACATGGCCGTGCTGCTGATCACGCACGACCTCGGCGTCGTCGCCAACGTCGCGGAGGAGGTCGCCGTCATGTATCGGGGCGCCGTGGTCGAGAGCGGCACCATCGAGGACATCTTCCGCAAGCCCGAGCACCCCTATCTGAAGGCGCTCTTGCGCGCGGTGCCGCGCTTCGACATGAAGCCCGGCGAGCGCCTGGTGCCGATCCGCGAGATCCCGCACGCCGAGGCGCGCTACCTGATGGCGGAGCGCAAGCGCTCCGAGGCCGTCGGGCCGCTCATCGAGATCAAGAGCCTCAGGAAGAGCTTCCAGATCCGCAGGCGCTCCTTCTTCGGCAGGCAGACCTCGGGCGCGCTCAGCGCGGTCGACGACGTGAGCCTCACGATCGAGCGCGGCGAGTGCCTGGGCCTCGTCGGCGAGAGCGGCTGCGGCAAGACCACGCTCAGCAAGATGCTCCTGGGGGCGCTCACGCCCGACGGCGGCGCCGTCACCTTCCACGAGGATACGGGGCCCGTCGACGTGCTGGCGCTCAGGGGCGAGACCCGCACCGCCTTCCGCCGCAAGGTGCAATTCGTCTTCCAGGACCCCTTCGGCTCGCTCAATCCGCGCATGACCATCTACGACATCATCAGCGAGCCGCTGCTGATCCACGGCATCGGCGACACCGAGAGCCGGCGCGAGATGGTGAAGGAGCTCGTGACGCTCGTCGGGCTCGACGTGCGGCACCTTAAGCGCTACCCGCACAGCTTCTCCGGGGGACAGCGCCAGCGCATCGGCATCGCCCGCGCGCTGGCGCTCCGGCCGGAGCTGCTGATCTGCGACGAGCCCGTCTCCGCCCTCGACGTCTCGATCCAGGCGCAGATCCTCAACCTGCTGAAGGATCTGAAGGCGCAGCTCGGCCTCACCTACCTCTTCATCTCCCACAACCTCGCGGTGGTCGATTACATCGCCGACCGCATCGCCGTCATGTGCCGGGGACGCATCGTCGAGCTTGCTCCGCGCGAGACGCTCTTCCGCAATCCCATGCATCCCTATACGCGCGCCCTCCTCGCCGCGGTGCCCGCGCCCGACCTCGACCGTCGCCTCGATTTCGAGGGGCTGATGGAGGAGAAGGCATCCGATCCCGCGGCGTGGCCCGAGCCCTTCCGCCTCGACGACCGGCACCGGCCGGAGCTGGTGCCGGTCGGGGACGGCCACTACGTCCAATCCGCAGCCGAAATCCGGGAGGCCGCGCAATGAGGCCGAAGTCGCTCCGCCGCTTTCTCGCGCCGCTGGCGCTCGCCCTGCTGATCGCGGGCCCCGCGCTCGCGGAGGAGCCCGCGCTGCAGGAGACGCCTTCGCTCGAAGCCGCCGTCAAGGCGGGAAAGCTGCCGGCGGTCGCCGAGCGCGTGCCGCAGGCGCCGCTGGTGATTACGCCGATCGGGGTCGGAAAGCCCGGCGGCTCGCTCAACATGCTGATGGCGGGCCCGAAGGATACGAAGATGATGGTGGTCTTCGGCTATGCGCGGCTCGTTGTCTATACCGCGGACTACAAGCTCGTGCCGGACATTCTGCAATCCGTCGACGTCGAGGAGGGCCGCACCTTCACCCTCCACCTCCGGCCCGGCCACAAATGGTCGGACGGAGAGCCCTTCACCGCCGAGGACTTCCGCTACTGGTTCGAGGACATGGCGGGGAACAAGGAGCTCTTCCGCAGCGGCCTTCCCGAGGCGATGCTCGCGGAGGGGAAGGGCCCGAAGTTCGAGGTGCTCGATCCTCAGACCGTCCGCTACAGCTGGGCCAAGCGCAATCCGCTCTTCCTGCCGGCGCTCGCGGGGCCCGACCCGCTCTACATCTACGCGCCCGCACACTACATGAAGAAATTCCACACGAAGTACGGCGACCCCAAATTCATCGAGGAGCAGGTGAAGGCGCACCGGGTGCGCAATTGGGCGGCGCTCCACACCAGGCTCTACCATCCCTACCAGGCCGACAACCCGGACCTGCCGGTGCTCGATCCCTGGGTGGTCAAGACGCGGCCGCCCGCGGAGCGCTTCGTCTTCGAGCGCAACCCTTATTTCCACCGCATCGACCCGGCGGGGCATCAGCTTCCCTACATCGACAGCGTCGCCCTCGTCATCGCGGACGCCAAGATCATTCCCGCCAAGACCGGCGCCGGCGAGAGCGACCTGCAGGCGCGCTACCTCCGCTTCGACAACTACACCTTCCTCAAGGAGGCCGAGGAGCGCGAGAACTATTCGGTCAGGCTCTGGAAGACGGCGCCGGGCGCGCAGCTCGCGCTCTATCCGAACCTCAACGTCAACGACCCGGTCTGGCGAAAGCTCATGCGCGACGTGCGCTTCCGCCGCGCCCTCTCGCTCGCGATCGACCGGCACGAGATCAACCAGGCGATCTATTACGGCCTCGCCATCGAGGGACAGAATACGGTGCTGCCGGGCTCGCCGCTCTACGACCCCGCGATCCGCAAGGAGTGGAGCCAATTCGACGTCAAGGCCGCGAACAAGCTCCTGGACGAGATCGGCCTCACCGCGCGCGACGGCGGCGTCCGCCTCCTGCCGGACGGGCGGCCGCTCGAGATCGTGATCGAGAACGCCGGCGAGTCGACGGAGCAGTCGGACGTCCTGGAGCTCATCCGCGATACCTGGGCCGAGGTCGGCATCAAGCTCTTCTCCAAGCCCTCGCAGCGCGAGATCTGGCGCCGCCGCGTCTATTCCGGCGAGACCATGATGTCGATCGACAAGGGTGTCGAGAACGGCCTAGTGACGGCGGAGATGGCGCCCTCGGAATTCGCGCCGACGACGCAGGGCCAGGTGGAATGGCCGAAATGGGGCCAGTACCTCGAGACCAAGGGCAAGGCCGGCGAGAAGATCGACCTGCCCGAGGCCGAGGAGCTGGCGACGCTCTATCAGAAGTGGTTCCTGGCCGGCGACCTCGAGAGCCGCACCGCGATCTGGAAGAAGATGCTGCAGGCGAACGCCGACCAGCTCTTCACGATCGGGATCATCGCGGGCGTGCTGCAGCCGGTCGTCGTGAGCAACCGCCTGCGCAACGTTCCCGTCGAGGGCACCTACAACTGGGACCCCGGCGCCTTCTTCGGGATCTACCACATGGACACCTTCTGGCTCGCGCCCGAAGGCGCGAAGCAGGCCTCGGTCGAGAAGTGACGCGAGTCAGCGATGGGCAAACAAGACATTTCTCGCGTCATGGCCGGGCTTGCCCCGGCCATCCACGCGCGTGAAGCAAAGACGTGGATGGCCGGCACAAGGCCGGCCATGACGGCCCAACGAAGAGACTAGGGCAGGGAACGATACAGGGGAGCGGGCGAGAGCAATGTTCCAGTACATCATCCGGCGCATGCTGATCATGATCCCCACGCTGATCGTCATCAGCGCCGTGATCTTCACGATCATCAAGCTGCCGCCCGGCGACTACTTCACGACCTACATCGAGACGCTGCGCGCCTCGGGCGAGCAGGCGGACCTGCAGAAGATCGCCTTCCTGCGCGAGCAATACCACTTCGACGACCCCGCCTGGATGCAATACGCATACTGGGTGAACGGGCTCATTCGCGGCGATCTCGGCTTCTCCTTCGAGTACGAGCGGCCGGTCTCGGAGGTCGTGGGCGACCGGCTGATGCTCACCTTCATCGTCTCCTTCTCCACCATCGTCTTCACCTGGGTCGTCTCCTTCCCGATCGGCGTCTACTCGGCGACGCATCAGTACAGCTGGTCCGACTACTCCCTCACCTTCCTGGGCTTCCTCGGCCTTGCGACGCCGAATTTCCTCCTGGCGCTGGTGCTGCTCTATTTCGCCAACGTCTATTTCGGCCTCTCGATCGGCGGGCTCATGGAGCCGCGATACCTCGACCAGCCCTGGAGCTGGGCGAAGGCGATGTCGGTGCTCTCGCATCTCTGGATACCCGTCCTGGTGATCGGCGCCTCCGGTACCGCGGGCATGATCCGGCGCCTCCGCGCCAATCTCCTCGACGAGCTGCAGAAGCAGTACGTCGTGACCGCTCGGGCGAAGGGGCTGCCGCCGTTCCGGGCGCTGGTGAAATACCCGCTGCGCATGTCGCTCAACCCCTTCATCGCGGACATCGGCGCGCTGCTGCCGCACGTCATTTCCGGCGCCGCCGTGGTCTCGGTGGTGCTCTCGCTGCCGACGACGGGGCCGATGCTGCTCTCGGCGCTCCGGAGCCAGGACATGTATCTCGCGGGCTCCTTCCTGATGTTCATGGCGTTCCTGACGGTGGTCGGCGTCTTCCTCTCGGACCTGGCGCTCGCCTGGCTCGATCCGCGGATCAGGCTCGAAGGGGGAGTGACGAGATGAGCGCCGATACCCCCCGCGCCGCCACCGGCGAGCGGCTCCCGCATTTCGTCTCGCGCGAGCCCTTCGATCCCTATGCCTTCGAGGCGATGTCCGCGGAGCAGGAGCGCTATTACCTCGCCTCGCAATGGCGGATGATGTGGTGGAAGCTCCGCCGCCACCGCCTCGCGGTGATCTCCGGCGCTGTGCTCATGGTGCTCTACGCCTCCATCCTCGTGAGCGAGTTCCTGGCGCCCTACGGGCTCAACAGCCGGCACAACGATTTCATCTACGCGCCGCCGCAGGGCATCCACCTCTTCCACGAGGGGCGCTTCGTCGGCCCCTTCACCTACGGCTACGACTACAGGCTCGACATGAGGACGCTGCAGCGCGTCTACACCGTCAATCCCAGCAAGGTCGAGCCGCTGCGCTTCTTCTGCCACGGCGACGAGTATTGGTTCTGGGGCCTGGTGCAAGGCGACCTCCATCTCGTCTGCCCCGCGCAGGAGGGGACCTTCTTCCTCCTCGGCACCGACCGGCTCGGGCGCGACATGCTCTCGCGCGTGCTCTACGGCGCGCGCATCTCGCTCACCATCGGCATCGTCGGCATCTCCATCAGCTTCCTGATCGGCCTCACGCTGGGCGGGCTTGCGGGCTATTACGGCGGCTGGGTCGACAGCCTGGTGCAGCGCCTCATCGAGATCATCCGCTCCTTCCCGGAGCTGCCGCTCTGGATGGCGCTCTCGGCGATCCTGCCGGTGACCTGGAGCCCGCTCCTGGTCTATTTCGGGATCACCATCATCCTCGGCATGATCGACTGGACCGGCCTCGGCCGCGCCGTGCGCTCGAAGCTGCTGGCATTGCGCGAGGAGGATTTCGCGACCGCCGCCATGCTCATGGGGGCATCGCCCCGGCGCATCATCGTGCGCCACCTGCTGCCGAGCTTCATGAGCCACCTGATCGCCTCGGCGACGCTCTCGATCCCCTCGATGATCCTCGGCGAGACCGCGCTCTCCTTCCTGGGCCTGGGGCTCCGCCCGCCGATCACGAGCTGGGGCGTGCTCCTCAACGAGGCGCAGAACATCAACGTGGTGGCGCTCTATCCCTGGCTCATGATCCCCGTGCTCCCCGTCATCATCGTCGTCCTCGCCTTCAACTTCCTCGGCGACGGTCTCCGGGACGCGGCGGATCCCTATCGGTAGCGGCGAAGCCGCAATCAATCCTCAGCGTCCTCTGCGCATCCCCTGCGACCCCCGCGCGGTTCTTTTCGCGCAGAGGGCGCTGAGGTTGCGCAGAGGACGCTGTGGCAGTGAGTCCTAAGCCAGCACCGCCAGATCGACCGGCTCACTGAGCCCCGCGACCCTGCACCCCGGTCGGATCGCTCGTGTGGGCTCCGGGGCGCAGCCTTGAGCCACCGCGCGGCGCCAGGTCTCGGCCGTCGTGAGCGCGCGGGTCCCGGCTTCCTTGTTGTGCTTCTCGAGCTTCGCCGCGAGGTTCACGGTGTCGCCGATCACGGTGTATTCGAGCCGCGTCGCGTCGCCGACGGCGCCGAAGACGATGCGGCCGCAGGCGAGCCCCGCGTTGACCGCGAGCACGGGCGCCCCCGCCGCCTTCCGCTCGGCGGCCCAGCGTTGCGATTCCGCCATCACGGCATCGACGGCCTCGACGGCGTCGGCGGCGTAGCGCTCCGAGCGCACTGCCGCGCCGAAGGTGGCGAGGACGCCGTCGCCCAGGAACTTGTCGATGGCGCCGCCGTGCTTCTGGATCAAGGGCACGAGCCGCGCGTGGTAGTCGCCGAGGATCTTCATGAGCTCGGAGGGCGCGATCTCGGCGCCGAGCTTGCTGAAGCCCCTGATGTCGAGGAAGAGGATCGCGGCGTCGCGCGCCTCTCCCTCGCCCGCGGCGAGCGGCGCCTCGGAGGCACGGATGCGCTCGGCCACCTCGGGATCGAAGAAGCGCGCGAGGTCGCGCGCGGCGGCGCCGTCGGCGGCAGCGCGGACGAGGAGCCGCTGCGCCCGCGCGATCGCGAAGGCGAGCACCGCCGTCACCACGAGGATCGCCAGGATCTTCTCGACCTCGGCGCCGATGAGGATCCGGTTTCCGGTGATGTAGCCCACGAAATCCCGCATGACGAGGCGCGAGGGATCGTCCTCGATCGCGAAGACCGTCAGGAGGGCCCAGCCGATCGCGGCCGAGATGCCCGCGATCAGGACGTAGCGGACCTCGAAGCGGAGCGCGCGGAGCGCGATGAAGATGAAGGCCGCGAAGAGCGTCGGGACCTTCAGATAGAAGGCCGCGGGCTGGCCGTACTGCAGGTGGTAGCCCCAGATCAGCAGCATCAGCAGCGCGAGATCGACGACGACGCTGAGCGAGAGGAGAAAGCGGCCGAGCCGGCGGAGATAGGCCAATATAAGCCGGCAGCCCGTCACGGCCGCATAGGCGCCGAGCACCCAGGGCAGCGGCTCGACGTGCGGCGTCGAGAGCATGGTCGCCATCGGGGCCGCGGTGTAGACGAAAGCGAATCCCCCGACGATCGCGAGCTGGATCCAGGCGATCAGGATTTCCGCTTGTTGCTGCTGCTCGGCGATCGCGCGGCGCGTGCGCTCGGGAAGCCCTTCCTCGAAGCGCGCCATCGCGCTCCGCCCCTCAGAGCCGGAGCACCATGCCCTCGCGCGCGACCACGGTGCCCGGCAGGGCCTTCTGGGCGTCGGCCGCGACCTTGTCCATGAAGGCGTCGTCGTGGCCGGGATCGTGGTGGAAGATCGCGAGGGTCTTGGCGCGGGCGGCCTTGGCGAGCTTCACCGCCTGCTGCCAGGTCGAATGGCCCCAATGGACGTGCGAGGGATATTCCTCGTCGGTGTAGGTGCAGTCGTAGATCATGAGCTCGGCGCGGTCCGCGAGCATCAGCACGTTGCGGTCGAGCTCGCCGGGCTTGTGCTCGGTGTCCGTGAGATAAGCCACCGCCTTCCCCGCGCATTCGAAGCGGTAGCCGGTCGCGCCGTTGGGATGATTGAGCGGCGCGGTCCTCAGCGTCACGTCCGACATCGGCGTCAGGGTCGTGCCGACAGGGAAATCCGTGTAGTCGATCTGCGCCTGCAGGATGTCGAGCGGCACCGGGAAGAGCGGCGCCTGCATCATCTCCGAGAGGACGCCCTTCAAGGTGTGCTCGGGAAGCAGATGCCCAGCCCAGAAGCGGAGCCGGCTCGCGGGCATGAAGGCCGGACGGAAGAAGGGCAGGCCGCAGACGTGGTCCATGTGCGTGTGGCTGAAGAAGAGGTCGGCATCGACCGGCCCGTCCTTTGCCAGCAGCGACTCCCCGAGCGCCCGCAGGCCCGTGCCGGCATCGAAGATGAAGACGCGGCCGCCGTGGCCGATCTCGACGCAGGAGGTATTGCCGCCGTAGCGAACGGTATCGGGCCCCGGGCAGGCGATGCTGCCGCGCACGCCCCAGAAGCGGACGACGATCTCGGAGTCCCTCGTTTCCGCCATACCCCGCTTACCCCAGTTCCGCGCCCTCTGATAGGTAGACGGCGGGTGCCCCGGGGTCGAGTAAAAAGTGGCGGAAAAATGGTTAAGGAACCAAGCGGTAGCCGCCCGGCTCGGTAACCAGGATCTCCGCATGGGCGGGGTCGCGCTCGATCTTCTGCCGGAGGCGATAGACGTGGGTCTCGAGCGTGTGCGTGGTGACCCCGGCGTTGTAGCCCCAGACCTCGTTGAGGAGGGCGTCGCGCCCGACCGTGCGGGAGCCCGCGCGGTAGAGGTATTTGAGGATCGAGGTCTCCTTCTCCGTGAGCCGCACCTTCTTCCGGCCGGTCGCATCGAGGAGAAGCTTCGCGCTGGGGCGGAATGTGTAGGGGCCGATGGTGAAGACCGCATCCTCGCTCTGCTCGTGCGTCCGGAGCTGCGCCCGGAGTCGCGCCAAAAGTACGTTGAGGCGGAAGGGCTTGGTGATGTAGTCGTTGGCCCCGGCATCGAGGCCGAGGATGGTGTCGGCCTCGCCGTCCGCACCCGTCAGCATCAGGATGGGCGAGCGCACGGCGTTCCGCCGCATGAGCCGGCAGAGCTCGCGCCCGTCCATGTCGGGGAGTCCTACGTCCAGGAGAATCGCGTCGAAATACTGCTGCTTGGCCTGCTCGAGCGCCTGGTTGGCGGTCTCGGCTTGCGCCACCTTGAACTCCTCGTGGAGCTCGAGCTGCTCCGCGAGCGATTGCCTGAGGGCGGCATCGTCGTCGACGATCAGGATCTTGCGGCCGGCGGTCATCCGATCTCCCCTACCCGAAGGCCAGTCCTTTAGTGTAGCGGGCGCCGCCGCGCAACATCCCCGCCCTAGGCCGAAATCTGCCGCATCGCCGCCCGGTTGAGAATGCTGCCGGGCTCGGCGAAGCGGTCCATCACCGAAAAATGGTGGGCGTCGGGCTCGTCCGCGATCTCCAGCGCGAGGCCCGCCCGCCGCCAGGCGGCGGCGAAATCGGCCTGCTGGCGCAGGAATTCCGGCGTCTCCGCCGTGCCGAGCGCGAGGATGAGCGGCGGCGCCGCGCTGGGCACGCCGAGGATCGGGCTGTTGCGCCGTGCGGACGCCTCATCGAGGCCCAAAACCTTGTTGAGATAGCAGAGCCGGATCGGCTCGAGGTCGAAGAGGCCGCTGATGGCGCAGCCCCCGCAGAGGGGCGAGCGCTCGAGCCCGAATTGCCGCCAATCCGTCTCCAGCAGCATCGCCGTCAGGTGGCCGCCCGCGGAATGGCCCGCGACGTGGATGCGGCCGGGATCGATGCCGAACTCACGCGCGTTCTTGTGGAGCCAGGCGATCGCGGCGCGGTTCTGGCGCACGATCTCGTCCATCCTCGCCTTGGGCGCGAGCGTGTAGTCGACGACGGCGACCGAGACGCCCGCGTCCTGGTAGGCCGGGACGACGAAGCTGAAATCGCCCTTGCCGAAGGCCTGCCAATAGCCGCCGTGGATGAAGACGAGGCAGGGCGCGGGCGACTTCGCCGCCGGGAAGAGATCCAGCGCCTCGACGTCGTAGCGGAGATCGAGCCGGCAAGGCCGCGTCGCGCGCGCGGCCTTGCTCGCGCGGTCCCAGCGCTGGAAATATTCCTGATGGTCAAGGACGCGCGCGCGGAGATTGTATTGCGCGTCGAGCGCCGTTTGGTCGTAGTCGCGATATAGCGCCATCGTGGCTCCCTCTCTCAGAACCTCACCCTCCCGTTGCTTCGCAACGGGAGGGTGAGGGTGCCTCTCACGAACTCTCATCCGCCACCGCGAGAATGTCCACATGCCCCACGGTGAGCCGCAGCGCGCCCTCCGCGCGCTCGCGGTGGCGATCCCCGCGCCAGGATTCGATGCGCGCGGCGGCACCGGGCTCGCACTCGGCCGCCGCCGCGGCATCGCCGTCGATGAGCGCCGCCAGCAACGCGTCATCCTGGGCATCGAGGCGCCAATCCGCGGGTGCCGCCATCGCGCCGTAGCCGCGCTTCTCGAAGACCGCGCGGGCAGTCGCGGGAGCCGCAGGCCCGAGCGCCGGGCCGAAGCCCTTGTCCCGCGCCTGATGCCGCGCGAAGGCGGATCCCACGAGCGCGTCTTCAGCGTGCTCCGGCCGCCACTCGCGCCGCCCATCGACGCTGAGCGCCGCGAGGAAGGGCACGCGCGCGGAAGCGAGACGATCGGCGAGCGCCGAGAGCCACGGCTCCGAGACTAGGTCGAGGAGCGCCGCGCACGCGACGCCATGCGCGCTCGCAAGCGAGAGGGACTCGAGACTCGCCGCGAGGTCGCGGTCGATGCTGTGCGCGCGCCAATGCGCGCGGCCCGTCGCAACGGTGACGACGCCCATGCCATGCGTCACGCGATAGCCCTGGCCTCGCGCCCATTGCGCGATCTCCGCGGCCTGATGTCCCAGAAGCGCGGGATCATGATCGACGAGGCGCCATTCCTGGTCGCCCGCGATTAGCGGCGCGAGCGCCCGGAACCCCGCGCCGCTCCCCGCGCCGAGATCGACTAGGAGGGCGGGAGCATCTCCGGCTTTCCGTCGCACCGCTGCGCCGAAGCCACGCGCGAGGGTGCGGCTCCGCGCGCGCAGGTCCTGCGCCTCGCGCAAGCGCAGCCAGTCGAGACCGAAGCCCTCGCTCACGCCGCCACCAGCCGGTCGAGCGCCGCGGCCCAGCCCGCGACCGCCTGCGGCCAATCCGGGAGCCGCGCGCCCGCGGCGCGCGCGCCCGCGGCGAGCTTCGCGCGGAGCGCGGGCTCCTCGAGGAAGCGCGCGAGGGCGGCGGTGAGCGCCGCCGCATCCCCCGGCGGCACCAGGAGCCCCGCGCTCGCGGGCACGGTCTCGGGAATGGCACCGGCGGCGGTGGAGATCACCGGCAATCCCCAGGCGAGCGCTTCCGCGAGCGCCATGCCGTAGCCCTCGTGATAGGAGGGCAGCACGAAGGCGTCGGCCTCGGCATAGGCGTCGGCGAGCCGCGCAGGCGGCCATTCGCCTTCGAGCGCGATCCTCCCCTTGAGCCCGCGGCGGCCGATCTCGTAGCGCACCGCCGCGGCGTGGTCGGGCGCGCGCTCGGCGCTCCCGATGCAGCGGCAATGCCAGGGCCGTTCCGCGAGCGCCGCCAACGCCTCCACCAGCAGCATATGTCCCTTGCGCGGCGTGAGCGTCGCGACGCAGAGGAGCTCGAGCAGACCTCGCGGGGCGCGGCGGCGCGGCAGGCGCGGCGGCTTCGCAGTGCCCGGCGGGGTTACCGCGATCCGCGCGCGCGGCACGCCATAGGCGGCGACGAGGCGCGCGGTGCTTTCGCTGGGAGAGAGCACGCCGCCCACCGCGCGCAGGAGCCGCCGCTCGAGCGCGGCGATGCGGCGCCGCTCGCGCTCGCCGAGGCCGGTCTCGTCCGCGAGCGGATGATGCACGAAGGCGACGAGCCTGAGCCGCCGGCTCGCCTCGTCGATGGCGCTCGCAAAGGCCAAGAGCGCGAGCCCGTCGATGACGGCGACAGCGCCCTCGGGCAAGCGCGCGAGCGCCGCGTCCGCGGCCGCGACCGCCGCGGCATCGGGATCGGGAAAGCGGCCCGCGAGCTCCACCGCCTCCACCCTGCGGCCCTTGGCGCGCAGGCCCTCGACGATCGCGCGGTCGAAGAGATAGCCGCCGGTGAGCTGGTCGAGCGGTCCGGGCACCAGGAGGGCGATGGGCCTCACACCAGCGGACCCTCGAAGGCGGCCCAGGCGACCGGCGATTCCCGGAGCACGACCCGCATCGAGGCGAGCGCGCCCGCGGTTCCCGGCCCGAACCCGCCCGCGGCCACGCGCGCCTTCAAGCGCCGGAATATGTCGCCCGCCAGGAACTCCGTCGTGGTGTTGCGCCCGCGGAACTCCGGCAGCTCGTCGAGGTTCCTGTAGTTGAGCTCCGCCAGCACCTCCCTGAGCGTCGAGAGGGCGCGGCCGATGTCGCAGACGAGCCCGTCCGCATCTAGCTGCGCGCGCCGCACCTCGACCTCGACCGCATAGGTCGCGCCATGCAGCTGCTGCGCCGGCCCGAAGATTTCGCCGACGAAGCTGTGGGCGATCATGACGTGGTCGCTGACGGCGAGGGTGTACATGCGTGGGTTCCGTCCGGTTTGCCGAGATGATTCACCACCAAGACACCAAGGACACCAAGTTCTTTTTTCGCGGCGAAACCGCAATCAGATCACCGCAGAGGCAATGAGACAGTGAGAAGGACGGTTGCGGCTTCGCCGCGAGACGCTGCCTCTCATTGCCTCGCCGTCTCTGTGGTGAACCTTATTAATACCGCACGACCTCGCACAGCGCGCCGTCGGGATTTGCGGCGAGGCGGGCCATGGTCGCCGGCAAATCCTCGAAGGCGCTCTCGCCGGTGATGAGCCGATCGAAGACGGGATCGGTAAGGAGCGAGAGCGCGAGGGCGAGACGGTCGCGATGGCTGCGGCGGGAGCGGCGGGGCGCCGCGACCTCGCCCACCTGCGAGGAGAGCAGGGTGAGACGGCGGGAATGAAAGGCCTCGCCGAGCGGCAGCGACACCGCGCGGTCGCCGTACCAGCTCAGCTCCACCACCCTCGCCTCGAAGCCCGCAAGCCTCAAGGCGGTCGCGAGGCCCGCGGAAGCGCCGCTCGCGTGAAAGACGAGGTCGCGGTCGCCCCCGGCGGCCTCGGGACCGGCGAAGCCGCAGCCGAGCGCCGCCGCAAGGGCGCGCCGGCGCGGGTCGGTGTCGACGATCTCGACGGAGGCGCCGGGAATGCGCGCGGCGAGCGCCGCCACGAGCGCGCCCACGACGCCCGCGCCCACGACGGCGATGCGGTCGCCGAGACGCGGGCCCGCATCCCAGAGCGCGTTGACCGCGGTCTCCATGTTGGCGGCGAGGACCGCGCGGCGATCGGGCAGCGCGGAAGGCACCGGCACCACCGCGGGCGCCGGCACCACGTAGCGATCCTGATGCGGGAAGAGGCAGAAGACGCGGGCGCCCTCGATATCAGCGGAGACGCCGGCGCCCGAGGCCTCGACGACGCCGACGGAGGCGTAGCCGTATTTGACGGGGGCGGGGAAATCGCCTTCCTGGAAGGGACAGCGCATGCGCGTCCGCTCGCTCGCGGGGACGCGGCCCGCGAACACCAGGCTCTCGGTGCCGCGGCTCACGCCGCTCGCGAGCGCCCGCACGCGCACCTCGCCGGGGCCGGGCGCGGCGAGCCCGGTCGGACGAATCTCGCCGCGCCCGGGCTCCGCCACCCAGAAGGCGCGGGCGACCTCAGTCATGGAGAATGCATTCGACGAGCACGTCCTCGCCGAGAAGGAAACGGCGGGTGCGGGGACGCAGCGCCGCGCCCAAATCGGCAATCTCGGGGAGCGCGAGGCCGGGACGGCCGGAGCCCAGGATCACCGGCGCCACCGCGATCTGCAGCCGCTCGAGCGCGTTCGCCGCGAGGAAGCGCGAGACCGTGACGCCGCCGCCCTCGACGAAGAGCCAGTGGAGGCCGCGCGCCGCGAGCGCCCGCCGCACCGCCGCGGGCGCGAGCCCGTTTCCGTCGCTCGGCAGGCCCATGACCTCTGCGTCGCCTTTGCGCCCGCCCGCGCCCGTGCGATCCGCCGCCGCCAGCACCAGCGTCGGCGCCGCGCCGTCGCGGAAGACGCCGCGCTCCGGCGGGAGGCCGAGGCCGGGATCGAGCACCACGCGCACGGGCTGATCGCCCGCGCAATGCCGCACCGTCAGGCGGGGGTCGTCGTGGTAGACGGTCCCGGCGCCGACGATCACGGCATCCGCGAGCGCGCGCAGGCGGTGCGTGTGCAGGAGATCCTCCGGTCCCGTGAGCCATTGCGAGGCGCCGGCGGCGGTCGCGATGCGCCCGTCGAGGCTCTGCGCCAAATGCGCCACGGCGAATTCCCGGCCGCGCGGCACCGCCGCTAGCGGCAAATAGAGATCGAGGAGCGCCGCCACCTCCGGCGGGGGTAGGGCGGTGAGGCGCCAGCGGCCATCCGCCGCAACCGTCAGGGTCTCGCCATCGAGCGCGAGCTCCCTTGGAAAGAAGCCGGGCGCCGCCCGGACCTGCCGGCGCAGGGTCAGCACCGCTTCCCAGGCCGCCGCGACCTCCGGCGGTTGCGGCGGGGGGTCGGAGCTGGGGTAACTTCGTGTCGACGCCATGGGTCTCCGCCCGAATACACCCGGCATGTGCAGCCTGTCGACGGGGATAACGGCCGGTCCCTGCCGCACTTCCACGGGGCTCACGGGGACGTGATGGCAGACCTCATTCCGGAGGGACGTTCTCGCGGCGAAGGCAGGCCTGATCCGCAAGCCTGACACTGGCTTTCCGGTGGCGGCGGGTGTATGTGCCTGCGGTCCGATTTGAGCCGGGGCGCGGGACGGGAAGACGCCGAGCGGCCTAAAAGAGACGTAAAGGGAGCGAGGGTTGAGACCATGCTGACGCAGCGACAGCAGCCGCCGACGGCGGCGGACGCGCATGCCCTGGTCGAGATCGACCGGGCGGCGACAGATTTGCGCCGAGGAGCCTTCGTGCTGCTGCGGACGCCGGACACGGCGCTCCTGGTGGCCGCGGCGGAGGCCGTGAGCGACGCCGCGCTCGCGCAGCTCCGCGGCCTCGCCGCCGTGCCGCTGGCGCTCGCGATCACGCATCGCCGCGCGGCGGTTCTGGGCCTTGCGGAGCCCCCGAGCGGCCCCGGCGGCAGCATGCTGCTCTCGGTTCCCGAGGGAACGCCGGCCTCGCTGCTCCGCGACCTCGCCGATCCCTCCACGCCCACGACGCCACGGCTTCCCGTTGCGGTGGTGGACGCGACGACGAGGATCGCAGCCGATGCCGCCGTCGAGCTCGCGAAGCTCGCGCGGCTCCTCCCCGCCGCGGTGGTGGCGCCCATCACGCGCGCGGCGATGCAGGGCTTCGCCGCGGGCGCGGGGATGCTCGTCGTCGATGCCGCGCACGTCCTCGATTATCAGGGCGCGGCCGCACGCTCGCTCGCCGCGGTGAGCGAGGCCCGCGTCCCGCTCAGGGACGCCGAGAACGCGCGCATCGTCGCCTTCCGTCCGAGCGACGGCGGGCTCGAGCATTTGGCGATCCTCATCGGCACGCCCGATGCAGAGGCGCCGATCCTGACGCGGCTTCATTCCGCCTGCTTCACCGGGGATCTGCTGGGCAGCCTCCGCTGCGACTGCGGCGACCAGCTCCGCGGCGCGATCGCGGAGATCGCGCGCGCGGGGAGCGGCGTGCTCCTCTATCTCGCGCAGGAGGGCCGCGGCATCGGTCTCGTCAACAAGCTCCGGGCTTATCAGCTCCAGGATGCCGGCTTCGACACCGTCGAGGCCAACGAGCAGCTCGGATTCGATGCCGACGAGCGCGTCTATCTCCCCGCCGCCGAGATGCTGCGCCAGCTCGGCTTCCCCCGCGTGCGTCTCCTCACCAACAATCCCGAGAAGGTGGCCGCGCTCAATCGCTGCGGCATCGCCGTCGTCGAGCGCGTTCCCCACATCTTCCCCGCCAACGGCCACAACGAGCGCTACCTCAAGACGAAGGCCGCCCGCAGCGGGCATCTCTTCTAGCTTTCGCGGCAACCTCCCTCACCCTCCCGTTGCTTCGCAACGGGCCCCAACCCTCTCCCATCTTCGATGGGAGAGGGGCCAAGTCGTCCCTCTCCCGTGAAACGGGAGAGGGTTGGGGCCCGCCGCAAAGCGGCGGGAGGGTGAGGGCCTTCGTGCCGCGGAGCCCGGCAGAACCTGCCGACCGGTTGCGGTCTAATCGCACACGATGCTGATTTGATGGGGAGTTTTCCTGGCATCCCGTTTGCGTAGGCGGGGCCGGGAGGTGACTCGAATTGAGCGACGGGATCGGCGTCAATTCCGCGGTGGCGTGGCCGCCGTCCGGGCCCTATCAGGCGCCGGCCGACGACGGAAAGCCGCACCTCTGGGCGCAGAAGGGGTTCCAGTTCGGCGATCTCCTGGACATCGTGAACCCGCTGCAGCACTTGCCCATCGTCGGCCCCATCTATCGCTGGATCACCGGGGACACCATCGGCAATCTCCCGCGCATCGCCGGCGACGCGCTCTACGGCGGCCTCATCGGCTTCGCCTCGGGGCTCCTCAACGTGCTCGTCAAGGAGGAGACCGGCCGCGACATCGGCGAGACCGTCGTGGCTCTGGTGACGGGCAGCGACGACAAGCCCGCTGCAGCCGCAGCGCCGCAGGCGCCGGCATCGTCGCAAACACCGGAGGTCGCCGACATCGCCCCCGCCGCGGCGAGCCCGGCGCAGCCCGCACCGGCCGCGCCTCCTGCCGCCCCCGACCATCCCGCGATCCCGCTGGCGCGCGGCGTCGGCACGTCCGTCTCCGCAGCGCCTCCGACGAGCCCCGCAGCAAGCGCTCCCGCGAATCCCGCCCAAGCCTTCCTCGCCCAGCAAGCCGAGCGCCGCCGCCAGCTCTACGGCAGCGGCAGCGCTCCCTCCGCCGCCAACGGCCGCGTCCTCAGCCCCCAGCCTGTCCCGCTCTCGATCCCGCCGGGCAGCCTCCCGCCGCAGGGACGCCCGACGCCCGTCTCATTCGTCGCGGCGACGCCGACGCCCGCGCAAACCCCCGCGGCCGGGCCGCTCGACGTCTCCCGGAAGATGATCGAGGCCCTCGACAAATACGCCCTCCTCCAGCGCCAGCGCGAAGGCACCGCCGTTCTCCGGGGGAGCCAGGTGGACGTGGCGCCCTAGCGGGAATCCCCTTCGGCGCGCTATAAAAATCCCATGGACCTCGTGGTTCACAGAGATGGGCGGGCGTTCTGGAACGGGCGGGAGATGCGGGCGGCGCTCGGGAAGGGCGGCGTCAGCCGGGAGAAGCATGAGGGCGATCATGCGACGCCCGCGGGCCTCTTCCTTCTGCGCGAAGTGCTCTACCGGCCGGACCGGCTCAGCGCGCCGCGGACCTCGCTGCCGCTCAGGCCGCTCTCGCCCTCGGACGGCTGGTGCGATGCGCCGGAGGACCCCCGCTACAACCGCCGCGTGACGCTCCCCTACGCCGCCAGCGCCGAGCAGCTCTGGCGCGGGGACCGGCTCTACGACCTGATCGTGCCGCTCGGATACAACGACGACCCCGTCGTCCCCGGCCGCGGCAGCGCGATCTTCCTCCACGTGGCGCGGCCCGACTACGGCGGCACCGAAGGCTGCGTCGCCTTGGCGCTGGACGATTTGATCGCGCTGTTGGCGGAGGCGACGGATCGCTCCTGCGTGGCGGTCCGGGAGTAGAAAGAAAAAAGACTCTAGCGCAGAGGACGCGGAGTAGGCGCGGAGGCCGCAGAGGATTCCTATTAATCCATTCCTTTGCGACCTCCGCGCCTACTCCGCGTCCTCTGCGCTAAAAGGTTTTTGGTTTTTCCCTTTCCCCAAAAACTGCCGTGCCCACCCGCACATGCGTCGCGCCCAGACGGATCGCGAGCTCGTAGTCGCCGCTCATGCCCATGCTCAGACCCGAGAGACCGTTGCGGCGGGCGATCTCGCGCAGCAGCGCGAAGTGCGGAGAGGGCTCCTCCTCGAGGGGCGGGATGCACATGAGGCCTTCCACGGGAAGGCCGAGCTCGTCGCGGCAATAGGCGATGAAGGCGTCGGCATCGCGCGGGGAGATGCCGGCCTTCTGCTGCTCCTCGCCGGTGTTGACCTGGATGAAGCAGCGGGGACGGCGGCCCGCGCGCGCCATCTCCTTCGCGAGCGCGTCCGCGAGCTTCGGACGGTCGAGGCTCTCGATCGCGTCGAAGAGCGCCACCGCCTCCCTCGCCTTGTTGGTCTGCAAGGGCCCGATCAGGTGCAGCACGAGGTCCGGAAACCGCGCCTTGAGCGCGGGGTACTTCGCTTGCGCCTCCTGGACTCGATTCTCGCCGAAGAGGCGGTGGCCCGCGGCGAGCGCCGCCTCGACCGCCGGGACCCCGTGGGTCTTGGCGACGGCGACCAGCGCCACATCGGCGGGATTGCGTCCGGCGGAGGCGGCGGCCGCGGCGATTTTCGCCTTGACCGCGCGCAGGCGATCGGCGATGCCCTCCGCCGATTCAAGGGTTTCACCCGACATCCGCGCGACCTTGGCGGCTCGCCACGGGAGCGTCAAGCCCGGCCGGCCCTAGGGGCAAGATTTAGCGGCATTTCCGGGCCGAGGGGTGTAGGATGCGCCCCGCGCGGAGGTCCTGAGATTGACGGGGGATCGCGAGGAGTTGCTGCATGCGCTTGAGTAGAGTGGTGCGGAGTGGAGCGGTGCGTCGGGCGAGTCTGGTGCTGGTGCTGTCGTTAACGGTCTCGGGCTGCGGCATGTTCGGCGGCGGCTCGGGAGACACCAAGACCACGACCACGAGCGACAACCCCTACGGCACGGATCCGAAATACGCCGACCCCCGGAACTACAATCCCCGGACCCAAAGCGACCAGGACGAGTCGACCTTCACGCTGATGTCCGCGCTCTTCAGCTCCGGGAACTCCGGCAAGGAGGGCGGCGGTGGGGGCGGCGTCGGCGTCAACAGCTTCCTCTGGCGCGCCTCGCTCGACACCGTGAGCTTCATGCCGCTCGCCTCGGCGGACCCCTTCGGCGGCGTCATCATCACGGATTGGTACAGCCCGCCCAAGACGCCCGACGAGCGCTTCAAGGTGAACGTATTCATCCTCGGACGCGATCTCCGCGCCGACGGCGTGCGCGCGAGCGTCTTCCATCAGAAGAAGGACGCCCACGGCCAATGGGTCGAGGCGCCGGTCGACGCCAACACCGCGACCGATCTCGAGAACGCGATCCTCACCCGCGCCCGGCAGATCCGCCTGAGCGCCTCCGAGCAGGCGAAATAGGCTCCGGCGCCGCGGATGGGGCGATACAGCGTCCAAGAGACGGAGGAGAAGTGGCAGCGCCTCTGGCGCGAGCGTCGCGTCTTCGAGGTCGAGGCCGATACCAGGAAGCCGAAATACTACGTGCTGGAGATGTTTCCCTACCCCTCGGGGAAGCTCCATGTCGGGCACGTCCGCAACTACACCATGGGCGACGTGGTCGCGCGCTATAAGCGGGCGCAGGGGTTCAACGTGCTGCACCCCATGGGCTGGGACGCCTTCGGCCTTCCCGCGGAGAACGCGGCGATCGCGAGCAAGATCCACCCGCGCATCTGGACCTACGACAACATCGCGACCATGCGCGCGCAGCTCCAGCGCATGGGGATAGGCTACGACTGGCGGCGCGAGGTCGCGACCTGCCATCCCGAGTATTACAAGCACGAGCAGAAGATGTTCCTGGATTTCCTCAAGGCGGGCCTCGCCTATCGGAGGGAATCCTGGGTCAACTGGGATCCCGTCGAGAGCACCGTGCTCGCCAACGAGCAGGTGATCGACGGCCGCGGCTGGCGCTCGGGCGCGCTCGTGGAGAAGCGGCTCCTCGCGCAGTGGAACCTCCGCATCACCGCCTATTCCGACGACCTTCTCGCGGCGATCAAGACGCTGGACCGCTGGCCCGAGCGCGTGCGCCTCATGCAGGAGAACTGGATCGGCCGCTCCGAGGGCGCGCGGGTGCTGTTCCCGCTCGTGGGACGAGGCGAGAAGCTCGAGATCTACACGACCCGGCCGGACACGCTCTTCGGCGCCTCCTTCTGCGCGCTCTCGCCCAACCATCCGCTGGCCTCCGAGCTCGCGGAGAAGGACCCGGCGCTCCGCGAGTTCATCGCGGAGTGCAACCGCATGGGCACCAGCGAGGCCGTGCTGGAGACCGCGGAGAAGAGAGGCTACGACACCGGCGTCAAGGTCGGGCATCCACTGCTGCCCGGAAAGACGCTCCCGCTTTTCGTCGCGAACTTCATCCTCATGGAATACGGCACCGGCGCCATCTTCGGCTGTCCCGGCCACGACCAGCGCGACCTAGATTTCGCGCGGAAATACGGGCTCGCCGTCGTTCCCGTGGTGCTGCCGCCGGGCGCCGATCCCAAGACCTTCGCGATCGGCGACACCGCCTATGTCGAGGACGGCACGATCATCAACTCCCAATTCCTCGACGGGCTCGACGTCGCGAGCGCGAAGAGGAAGGTGATCGAGCGGCTGGAGCAGCTCGGCGCGGGAAAGGCCGCGGTGACCTTCCGGCTCCGCGATTGGGGCGTCTCGCGCCAGCGCTATTGGGGCTGTCCCATTCCGGTCATCCACTGCGAGGGCTGCGGCATCGTGCCGGTGCCGGAGAAGGACCTGCCGGTGACGCTGCCGGAGGACGTGAGCTTCGACAAGCCCGGCAACCCCCTCGACCACCATCCCACCTGGAAGCACGTCGCGTGCCCCGCCTGCGGCAAGCCCGCGCGGCGCGAGACCGATACCTTCGACACCTTCTTCGAGAGCTCCTGGTACTTCCTGCGCTTCTGCTCGCCGCGCGCGGCCGCGGCCTTCGAGCGGAGCGAGGTCGATTACTGGATGCCCGTCGACCAGTACATCGGCGGCGTCGAGCATGCGGTGCTGCATCTCCTCTATTCGCGCTTCTTCACCCGCGCGCTGACGGAGTGCGGCTATCTCGACCTGAAGGAGCCTTTCGCGGGCCTCTTCACGCAGGGCATGGTCTGCCATGCCACATATCAGGACCAGGACGGCAACTGGCTCTTCCCGGAGGAGGTGAAGCGCGCCGGAGAGGAGAGCTTCGTCGACGCCAAGGGCCGTCCCGTGACAGTGGGCCGCCTCGAGAAGATGAGCAAGTCGCGCAAGAACGTGGTCGGACTCGAATCCGTCGTCGGCGAATACGGCGCCGACACCGCGCGCCTTTATCTCCTCTCGGACAGCCCGCCCGAGCGCGACCTCGAATGGACGGATGCCGGGATCGACGGCGTCTGGCGCTACGTCAACCGGCTCTGGCGCCTGGTGACGGAGCCGGCGGCGGCGTTGCCGCCAGCGGGGACGGCGATCCCCAACGATCTCTCCGCCGATGCCGATCGGGCGCTGCGCCTCGCGCACCGCACCGTCGCCGCCGTCACCGACGACCTCGACAAGTTCCGCTTCAACCGCGGCGTCGCGCGCATCCGCGAGCTCACCAACGCGCTCGAGGAGGTCGGGGGCAAGGGCCCCGGCGAGGCCGCGGTGCTGCGCTTCGGGCTCGAGACTGCGACGCGGCTCCTCGGGCCGATGATGCCGCATTTGGCGGAGGAGCTTTGGATACAGCTTGGGCACAAAACGCTTCTCGTCGAGGAGCCCTGGCCCAAGGCCGACCCCGCGCTCGTCGCGGAGGAGACGGTGACGGTCGCGGTGCAGGTCAACGGCAAGCTCCGCGGCACCGTCGAGCTCCCGCGCGACGTCGACAGCGGCGCGGCGGAATCGGCGGCGCTGGCGCTCCCCGCAGTGACGCGCTTCCTCGAGGGCCGCAAGCCCCGCAAGGTGATCGTGGTGCCGAACCGGATCGTGAACGTCGTGGGGTGATTGCAGCAGCGGGCGGTCCAACTCGGATGAAGCTCACGCGACCGCGCATACAAGCTTTCGTCACGGGCTTCGTCGCGAAGCCCGATCCCAAAATACGCGCGATCCTCGTCTACGGGCCCGATGCGGGGCTGGTGCGCGAGCGCGGCGAGGCGCTTGCAAAGGCGGTCGCCCAGGACCTCGACGATCCCTTCCGTGTCGCCCTGCTGACGGGCGCCGGACTCGCGAGCGATCCCGCAGGGCTCAACGACGAGATGGCCGCGTTGAGCCTCACCGGCGGTCGGCGCGCGGTGCGCGTGCGCGACGCCGGCGACGCCGTGGGCGCGCTTTTCGCGGAGTTTCTCGAGGCGCCGCCCCCCGGCGACAGCCTTTGCGTCGTCGAGGCAGGAGATCTCGCGGGACGCTCGACGCTGCGCAAGGCTTTCGAGAGCGCGAAGAGCGCCGTCGCCGTTCCCTGCTACGCCGACGAGCGCGCCGATGTCGCGGAGCTGGTGCGGCGGGTGCTCGACGACGGCAAGGTGCGCGCGAGCGCGGAGGCGCAGCAATATCTCGTCGAGCATCTCGGCGGGGATCGCGGCGTGAGCCGCGCGGAGCTCGAGAAGCTCGTGCTCTACGCCGGCGACGGCGGGGAGGTTGCCCTCGCCGACGCCGTCGCCGTCGTCGGCGACAGCGCCGCGCTCACGGTCGAGGACGCGATCCTCGCGGCGGCCGAGGGCGATCCCCCGCGGCTCGAGCGCACGCTCGCGCGCGCCTTCGAGGAGGGCGAGAGCGCCGTCTTCATCGTCCGAGCGGCGATGCGGCAGTTCGGGAACATGCATCTCGTGGCGGCCCGCCTCGCCGCGGGCGCCGGCACGGACGACGCCTTCAAGGGATTGTGGCCCGGCGTCTACGGCGACGAGCGCAAGCGCTTCGTGGCCCGCCTCGCCCATTGGTCCGAGCGCCGCTGCGCCAATGCGCTCGCACTCCTGCTGGAGGCCGAGCGGAACTGCAAGCGGACGGGCTTCCCCGACCGCACGATCTGCAGCGACGTGCTCCTGCGCCTTGCGCGGAGCGTGGGCCAGAAGCGAGCGCCAGCACCGAAAGGGCCCTAGAAGGAGTCGTTTCCCCCTCGCCGTCGTACCGCTCAGCGATATTCAGGTTGGCCCGGTGTCGACGGCCTGACCCGCAACCTCCGCCCGCAGCACCGCGACGAATTCCTCGGGATCGAGGAACACCGGCCATGTGTCCCCTTGCCAAGCTGCGAGCTCGGTCCGCCGAAGCGGCCTCGGGACCCGATTGCCTTCCGGTCCGATATCGAGCGGCATCGCGCCTATCCGAAATACCTCCGCCGTCGCGGTCTCCGGCGTCCATGCCTCGCTGGGCAACGCCAGCGCCTCGCCGATCCGAAGCTACACGCGCGCCGTGAGGCTTCCCTGTCGCAGCCGATCGCGCAGCGTGGACGCAACCGCGACCAGCCGAAGATATCCCGCCGCCGCGTCGGGGTTCCGCCCGTCCGAGCACTCCTCGGCGATGGCGGCCCTTTCCGATGCCGTGAGCTCGGGATGGGTCACCTGCGGCAGGGACGGCGGCGGGGGCGAAGAGGGCGGATCGAGCGGGCTCGAGAGAAAATCGCGGCGCGCTTTCTCGTATTGCTCCAGGGTCTCGGGAGTCGTGGCCAAGAGCAGGTTCATTTCACTGAGCGAGTCTATCGAGCGGATCGACTCCATGCTCATGCGATGAGCCTGCTGCAGATGCTTGATCTCGCGCCGCGTCTTCTCTGCCGCGGCGATGCGCTCGGATTCGCTGTACATCGGAGCCGCCGTCTTCCATGCGCTCCCGAACATGGCGAGACCGAGGCAATCCGCGGCGTCATCGAGCCGGATGCCGAGCCGGGCGCCGTATTTGCTGCCGCAGTTGGCCGCGTATGCGAGCGCCAGGCGCAGCCGTTCTGCGGCGTCGGCAGCGTCGTCAGCTCGGGTCATCGCCGGACCTCATGCGGCTACCTCGGCGAGCGGTCACCAATCGGGAGTGAGCAAGCCAAAAATGAAAAACAGGATCAGAACGGCGACGTAAACCAGCACGGCAATGCGCCGGTCACGCGCCTCGGGGCGAAGCAGTGCGCGCACTCTCCGCATCTTTGTTTTTCCTCACGTGTACCGGGAGTTTACCCGGTCCGGCACGGATTGTCCTCTCCCGCCGCAGGGCGGGAGAGGAAGGGGCCCGGCGCAACGCGCCGGGAAGGTGAGGGTGGCTGCCGCGGAACCGCCCTCACCCTCCCGCGCTATGCGCGGGCCCCACCCTCTCCCGTCTCCGGCGGGAGAGGGACTCTCATGCGTCCGGGCCCGATCCGCATGGATCGGGCAATCGACGACGCCGGCCATGACCGTGCGATTCTGAAATTGCCCGTGGCGGCTCGAAAGATTGGCGGCCCGCCGTCGTCCATGCTTGCTCACACCCGGACGATTGGAGGGGACCGATTCCCGTGAGAGACGACGCAGACAACTCGCTCGAGAGGCCGCGGGCGTCGATCAGCCGCCGCGAGGGCCTCAAGCTCGGCGCGGCGGGCCTCGTGACATCGCTGCTGCCGATACAAGCAGCGCTCGCCGCACAGACCGAATCGCCTCCAAAGGAGCAGGCCATGGCCGCCAACACGGGTATTCGTCCGTTTCGCTTCGAGGCCTCGCGGGCGGATCTCGCGGATCTGCAGCGGCGCGTCAGCGCCGCGAAGTGGCCCGAGCGGGAGCAGGTCTCCGACGCCTCTCAGGGCGTGCAGCTCTCGACGATGCAAAAGCTCGCGCAGTATTGGGCGACGCAGCACGACTGGCGCAAATGCGAAGCGAGGATCAACGCCGTTCCCAACTTCATTACGGAGATCGACGGGCTCGATATCCATTTCATGCACGTTCGCTCGAAGCACGAGAGCGCATTGCCGATGATCGTCACGCATGGCTGGCCGGGCTCGTTCATCGAGCAGATGAAGATCATCGAACCCCTGACCGACCCGACCGCGCACGGCGGCACCGCTGCCGACGCCTTCCATCTGGTGATCCCGTCGCTGCCGGGCTACGGCTTCTCGGGCAAGCCGACGGCGCCGGGCTGGAACCCCGTCAGCATCGCCAAGGCGTGGGCGACGCTGATGCAGCGCCTCGGCTACACGCACTACGTGGCGCAGGGCGGCGACTGGGGTAACGCCATCTCGGAGGTCATGGCGCTGCAGCAGCCGCCGGGATTGCTCGGCATTCACACCAACATGGCCGCCGTCGTCCCGCCGGACGTATCGAAGGCGCTCGCGGTCGGAGGCCCGCCGCCGGCCGGCCTCTCGCCCGAGGAAAAACACGCCTGGGATCAGCTCGACGACTTCTTCAAGCACGGGCTCGGCTATGCGATCGAGATGAACAACCGTCCGCAGACGCTCTATGGGATCGTCGATTCCCCGGTCGGCCTCGCGGCGTGGATGATCGACCACGACATCCGCAGCTACCAGATGATCGCGCGCGTGTTCGACGGCACGCCGGAAGGGCTGACGCGGGACGATATCCTCGACAACGTCACGCTCTACTGGCTGACGAACACCGCGATCTCCTCGGCGCGCCTCTACTGGGACACCCGCCACAATCTGACGGGAGGCTTTTTCGACGTGCGAGGCGTCAAGCTCCCCGTCGCCGTGAGCGCCTTTGCCGAGGAGATCTACCAGGCACCGAGAAGCTGGGCCGAGAAGGCTTACCCCAAGCTCATCCACTACAAGAGCTTCCCCAAGGGCACCCATTTCGCGGCGTGGGAGCAGACGGAGCTCTTCGTCTCCGAGATGCGCGAATCGTTCAAGTCGCTTCGCGGCTGACCGCAACGAGTACGCATCCTCGCGCCTGAGCGCCTGGAGCGGCCGGGGCGAGCGGCTTCAGGCTCGAGCGCGCGAGATACGTCCGCACATCGAGAGGGAAATCGGCTGCCGAGCCTCCGGCGGCCTTTCGGCCCATTTGGCGCTTTCGGCTGCCGGGGACAGAATATCCTGGCCCGGCCGAAGGGGCGGCCCGGCAACGCGGCATCTCCTTGGAGGAGAGATCCAATGGCACGGATGAAGCGCACGCCCCACGTCACGCGGCGCCGGTCGGTGGTCAAATCCGTAAGCTGGCGCACCGTGGCATCGCTCGACACCTTCGTGCTGGCGTTCCTGATAACCGGCCGAGTGAGCTGGGGCGCCTTCATCGCCGGCGCGGAGGTACTCACGAAGATGGCGCTCTACTACCTCCATGAGCGCGCATGGGCGCATATCGCGTGGGGACTGCGGCGATAGGCGGGACGAACTGGCAGCGCAGCCGCCGGAGCGCTAGTCTCAGAATGCGGGATCTCACTCATGCCATCGGGGGAAACCATGCGCAAAGCTCTGCTTCTTGCATCCCTGGCCGTGTCGGCCTGGCTCTGCTGCGGCGATGCAATGGCGCAATCGGGGGGAGGCCAATCCTCGGGCGCCAGGACGACGCAAGGGAGCGGCAATAAGAGCTCGGAC
>Ga0335085_10001288_pt1 | contig 55433 bp, 52 predicted proteins | sample Lox_Sample_45_FD_206712 | JGI IMG/M metagenome (GOLD analysis project Ga0335085, IMG submission 206712) | Soil microbial communities from Loxahatchee National Wildlife Refuge, Florida, United States - Lox_Sample_4.5 | ecosystem: Environmental > Terrestrial > Soil > Wetlands | place: USA... | reverse complement strand
CGTAGCGCTACCTGCTGTGGAGTTCCCAATGCCACTACCCAGCCTTGAAGTTCGCTGCGCTGGTCCGGTGAGAGGACGAGAGGATCAATCGCACGGGGCATAACCCATTATGCCCAGCGGCCCAATTCTTGTCCAGCTATTTGTGGGACACCACACTAGTAGTTGCTGATGCCATCGGGCTAATTGAGCGCGTATCCCCGAGAGATCCGACATCGGTCATCTCCTTTGCGAGTATGGGGCCGTGATGAGGGTCAAGTTATCACACGGTGTAACTTGCGGCAAGGCTTACGCAGCCGTTGTGGCGAGACCGACACCCGAGCGACCCACTCAATTGGCGGCAGGTCTCTCCGCATGATCGACGACGAGCACTTCGACAGGGCCCCTGGCCGGCTCGAGTTTCAGCCCGAGCTGCTGCATGGCAGCGAAGACGATGGAGAGGTTGGTTTCGGCCGGGAGCCGATTACCGCCCGGTTCGTCCGGCGCTTTCGCAAGAGCATCGTCGGTGTAATTCAGATTGAGATCGAATTCGCCGGTGAAGCCCGTTTTATCCATGACCGGCCGGCCGAGTGTCAGTGCCAGCTCTCTTACGAGATCCGCCATGTGCAGCTTCCTACCGTTCAGCCGCAACCCAGTGGGCCCCAGCAACAAGGGGGCATAGCCACAGTCGACCGATCCCGGGATGCTCCGTGGCGTCATGCCAGGCTGATAGGAAACGCAGTTTGCTTCTTTGGCCGCCGGCAGTTTGATGCCGCCTTTTCTGGCGGTCAAATCGTATACGGGAAGCTCTCTGGTCTCCCGGTGGAGCGTCAGCCTGAATCTGTCGGCCAGGAGCGTTTGCAGCATCAACCATGCGTGCTTCTGGTCGGTTCCGGCCTCGGGCTTGGCCTCGATGTTGTAGCCTTGGGAATCGATCCAGCCGGGACCTCCCACGACTTGAGAAGCCCGCAGGGGTTGCGAGTGAGGGGAGTCGTGCACGGCATAGGCGAATTGGATGAGGAGCCGGAGCGGAGCGTTCGTCGCAACGATCCGGCCGCCGGGTTTGTAACTCACGCTGACGGGGTCCATAGGTCCGACGGCCGAAGCACCCCGTTTGATCGAAGCCACTTCGAAAGCAGGGTGCAAGTCGGACTGGGCGAACAGTCCGTACCCCGCGGCCACCAGGAGAACGGCAATCGTGACGACACCCGGTCCGAGTCCGGTGCGGACCGCCGGCCGCGACTGGCCCAGCAACCGGGCGATGCGGTCGGCCAGTGATCCACCCGTAGCCGCGAGTGCGGCACTGAACTGCGCCGGACGGTACGATTCCAAATGCGCCAGCGCGCGGGCGTAGGTAAGTGCATCTCCAGAAGCCGTAACGGCAACATCATCGCAGCACAGCTCGCGCCGGGCGCGAATGTGCCCTGACACCCACCAGACCGCGGGGTGGTAGAACAACAGAGCTTCGGCGACGCTCTGCAACATGTTGACCAGATAATCGTGCCGCCGAATGTGCGCCAGCTCATGCAGCAGCAGGGCCTCCACATACTCGTGAGGGAGCCCCCCGAGTGCCCCCACCGGCACCAGCACTACCGGTCGCAGCCAGCCGACGACCGTCGGCACCTGCACCAGCGCGGAGACGAGCAAGCGCACGGGACGGGACAGACCGATCTGCGCCGCAAGCTTTTGCAGAGTCTGCTGCCATTCCGGCGGCGCACGCCGCACCAACATCGACCGCATGCGTGCGGCAACCACCCAGCCTCCCGCCAACCGCACCCAAAGCGCAGCGGCACCGACGAGCCAGACCACGACCACCCACGCGAGGAACTGTGCCGGCTGTACTTCGGGCACTGTGGCGCGGACGGAATCGGGCAGTGTAGCGGCAGCAGCGGTACTGCTGGTGGAAGGGGCCGGGGGGACGCCGCGGATCTGATAAGCGGCGCCAGGACTTGCGGCCGGCGGCCCCATCAACTCCCAAGTGGTGAGCGGAGCGGCCATCATCGCGACCAGAGCCGCGCAGGCCAACAGGTACCGGCCGTTCGGGCCGCACCTGCGCGGCATCAGCCTGTCTGCCGCCGCATACAAGAGCGCAATCGCCAAGCCCTGCCAGAGGAAGTGCACGAGCGTCCACCCAAGGCGCTCCACCCACGCCTCTAAGGAGAGCATGTGAATGGCATTCATTTTGACCCTTCTTTCTTCCTGGCAAAGGCGTCGAGCATTCCCCGGATTTCGTCGAGTTCCCGGCGCGAGGCCGGCGATGCCGTGAGAGCACCCATTAGCAGGCTACGGGCGGACCCGCCGAAGGCCCTCTTCAGGAGGTCGGCCGCAATCTGCCGCTGGGTTTGCTCTTGCGGCGCGCCTGCCTGGTAAACATGCGATCCGAACCGCTCGCCGCGGATGAGCAGGCCCTTTTCGGTCATCAGTTGAATTGTCTTGAGCGTGGTGGTGTAACGGTTGTCTTTGCCGAGTTCATCGTGGACTTCCCGCACAGTCGCCATTCCCAACCTCCAAATGACGGCAAGAATATCGAGTTCGGCGTTGGTTGGAAGCGCCATCGGAGATTGGTTGGGACGGGTGGAGCGCATCTCAATCCAACGATACTACGAAAAAAACCGTACCACAACGAAAAAAACCGTATACACCGCACGGTAGTATTCGGCGATACTCATTGTGGCTGTGCCCGCGGGCTTTGTTCGTTGAGATCGCGGGTGATCTTCCCGCTTTGTCGAGGCGAACTGGTCGCGGCTCGCGGTAGCGCGTTGCCACCGCAGCCCCGGGTTTGCTTCGCAAGCCGCCCTAGCCGGAATCAACCCACGATTTCTTCCGACGAGCCGCGGTGCTCAAAAGTCGTGAGACGGAATGAAGTCTTAGGGGCGGTTTTCGAATGCGAGGTGGACCCTGCCGGTGGCGGGATTCGTCAGCAGGACGGGGGAGACGGCGAACGCGGTGCGAAGGTGCTCTTCGGTGAGCACGTCGCGGGTGGCGCCATCGGCGAGGATGCGGCCGTCGTGGAGGAGGAGCAGGCGATCGGCAAACTGCGCGGCGAGATTGAGGTCGTGCACCACGCCGACGACGATGACATCCTGGTGCGATGCGAAGAGGCGGACCTTTTCCATGAAATCGATCTGGTGACGGATGTCGAGGAAGGTCAGGGGTTCATCGAGGAAGAGGACACGGGTTGCGCCGTCGAGAGGGCGCCAGATCTGCGCCAGCACGCGGGCGAACTGCACGCGCTGCTTCTCGCCGCCGCTGAGCGTGCCGTAGCTGCGGTCGGCCATCGAGGTGACGTCGAAGAACCGCATGACCTCTTCGCAAACGTGCAGGTCGGTAGCGCCGGGACGAGCGGTGAAATGCGGATAGCGCCCCATCAGGACCAGTTCGCGCACGGGGAGTGAGAACGCGACTTCGACGGCCTGGGAGAGCACGGCGCGGCACTGCGCCAGGTCGCGATCCTTGCGATGCGCCACGTCGCGGCCGTCGTACAGCACCTGCCCCTCGCCGGGCCGGAGCAGCCGGGCGAGCAGCCGAATGAAGGTGGATTTGCCGGCGCCGTTGGGGCCGATGATGAGGTGGAGGCGCGCGGGCTCGAAAGTCGCGGAGATGCGGTCGATCAGCACGCGGCGGCCGGCCCGGAAGACGAGATTGGCGGCGGTCAGCATGACTCAGGAGAGGTAATCCCGGCTTTGCAGGAGAGAAAGAAAGACGGGAACGCCGACGACCGCGGTGACGATCCCGATGGGCAATTCGGCGGGGCGCAGACAGACGCGCGCGATGAGATCGGCAATGCTCAGGAGGATGCCGCCCAGGAGCGCGCTGCCGAGGATGAGGAAGCGATTGTCGGGACCGCGAATAATCCGCAGAATATGCGGCACGATGAGCCCGACGAAGCTGATGACGCCGGTGAACGCGGTCGCCACGGCCACCATGAGCACGTTGATGGTGAGGACCGTCCATTTCAGGCGCCGGACGTTGACGCCGAGCGCGACGGCTTCGTCTTCGCCGATCATCAGCGCATTCAGGGGCTTTGCCAGAGCGATGGCCGGCACGAGCCCGCCGATGGTGGCGATGCCGACGACGAGGACGGAGTTCCAGTCGGCGCCGGAAAGTGTGCCCAGGTTCCAGTAGATGATGGAGCGGGCGGAGGGGTCGCGCGCCACGTAGGAGAGGAACCCGATGCCGCTCATGAAGAGGGCGTTGATGGCGAGGCCGGTGAGCAGGAGACGGAGGATCGAGCTCCGGCCCTCGTTCTTCGTGTGGGCGAGCGCGAAGACCAGATAGGTGGAGAGCACACCGCCGGCACAGGCGGTAACGGGAAGGGTCCAGCCGCCGAGATTGATCTTGAGCAGGGCGCCGAACACATAGAAGAGAGCCGCGCCAAAAGCCGCGCCGCTCGAAGTGCCCACGAGGCCGGGTTCCACGATGGGATTGCGAAACAACGCCTGCATCAGCGTGCCGCCGACTCCCAGAGCGGCGCCGACGAGGAGGCAGAGGATGGCGCGCGGCACACGCAGCTCGATGAAGATTCGTTGATCGAGAGGCAGGTCGGTGCGGCCGGAGAGCTTACCCCATGCGGCGGCGGCCATATCGTGGCCGGAAAAATCCATCGCCCCATAACGGATCGACGCGACGGTGGTCGCGATCATGATGAGGAACAACAGCAGCAGACACCAGCGATCGGTCTGACGAGCTTTCATTGATGGATGAGCTTGGCCAGTTCGATGATGCTCTGTCCTGTATCCGGGCCGAAGTACATCAGGTCGTGTTCGGGCACGCGGTAAATGCGATTGTGCCTGGCGGCGTCGGTTTCGGCGACGCCGGGAAGGGTCTTAGCCTGTTCCATGGAACCGAGGCGGTCGAAGCCGTACTCGGTCATGAGGATGACCTCGGGATTGCACTTGGCGATGATTTCGGGCGAGGCCATGCGCTGCATGCCGCGCTGCTGGATGGCCATCTGACCTCCGGCCAGCTCGACCATTTTGCCCGCGGTACTGGCATCGCCGCCGCCGCCGTTGCCGACGAGGAGATAGACGTTGGAGGCGCGTCCGAAATGAATGACGGCCACTCGCGGGGTGGTCTTATAGGCTTTAACGGCGGCCGCGGCCTCCGCCATTCCGCGATCTATCCGGGCGCAGAGTTCTTCGGCGCGCTTCTCCTTATGGAAGAAGGCGCCCATTTCGCGAAGCAGCGCTTCGGTGCCGGCGACGGAATCGTTCTTCGCCTGGAAGGCCTTCATGGGGACGCGGAGGGCCTGCAACTGGCGGACGACGTTATCGGGGCCGATGTTGTTGTCTTCGATGATTACGGTCGGATGGAGCGAGAGAATGCCCTCGGCGCTGAGGGCGCGGTGGTATCCGACGGTGGGAAGCTTCTTGATCTCGGGGGGAAAGGTGCTCGAGTAATCGACACCGACGAGATTGGCCTGCGCGCCGAGCGCGTAGATGATTTCGTTGTAGGCCTGGCCGATGCAGACGATGCGCTGGGAGGCCTCCGAGCCGGTGGCATGGGTTACAAACCGGCCGCAACCGGCCAGCAGACACACCAGCACGACCGGCAGGAACTGTAGGCGATTCATAGGGACTGCTCCAGGATACACGAAGGGGATTGGCGGCGTCCAGGAGCGCCGGAAGGCGTTACCTGAGGCGGATGACGGCGGCGGAGGCGGGGGGCATGGGGATGGTGAGGGTGTGAGGGTCGGGGGCCGGCGGCAATGGCGTCCAGCGGCCGTTCCAGGCACCATCCTGCCCGATGGGCGCACCGCCCAGGGTCACGGCGGATGAGTCCGCGGCGATATCGCCGTTGGCGGCGCGCAGGAAGATGGCCTGCGCCTTCGCCGGGGCAGACGGCCCGCCGAGTTTCACCTGCACATCGGTGCCGGCTGCTCCGGCGCCGTGGTCCTTGTTGATGATGGTCACGAGGATGGCGTGATCGTCGGCCAAAACCGCATACGCGGCCAGTTGCGCTTCGGCGGATGAGGGCACGGCGACGGGAAGCACTCTGCCCTGGCTTCCGAGCGCGAACAGTTTCATCCCGTAGGCCAGGGGCCGCACTTCGTAACCGTTGGGCGAGGAAACGAACGCGGAGTAGCGGCACGGCAGAGAGACCGCGCCGCCGGTGCGGTCGCCGGTGTGGAAGTTGAGCCCGGCCGCGCCGTGCGAGGTCCACCAGCCGAGGTAATCGGCTGCCCAGAGGGCGGAGGCGTAGCGGTCGCTGGCACCCGCGAGGCCGCTATACCAGAAGCTGTTGGTTTCGGTGAGCCGGAAGGAGAGCGGCGTGCCTGAGACCGCTTCGGCGATCCCCTGGCGAATCTTTTCGTAGGTGGCATAGGCGGCCGGCGAAAGCATTTTCTCGCGCGCGCCGGCGGGGTCCACGGGAATCAACTTCGTGACATCGCGTTGCGAGGGATTCCGGAAAGCGCAACCGAATGGATAGCTGTGGACCGTGATCTGGACGAGCCGGCCGGAGGGGGCGCCGAAATCGTGCGCCATTCTCCGGCAGAGCTCCGGCGAGGGGTTCTGGTCGGGGCCGCAGAAGCGGGCTTCCGGGAAGACCGAGACGATGGCGTCGCGAATGGCGGTCCACTTCGCGCGGTAGACGTCGTAGTCCTTGTAATAACCGGGCTCGTTGCCGATGGCGAAGCTCTGGAGGGTATCGGCGAAATGGTCGTGGATCTGTTTGGCGAGTTGCGCGGCCGATGCGGGATCGCCATTTTCCAGCCGGACGGAGTAGATGACCTTGACGCCCGCGGCCCTGGCGAATTCGAACAGAGAGGCGACGTCCGCGGGGCCGGGCACCGGAATTCCCGGAGCATCCACGGAGTTGCCGCCGATGCGCAGGGAGTGGACGCCGAGGGTCCGGAAGAGCGCGACCAGCGGGCGGTTGCCGGGGCGGAAATAGCGCACGCCGTGGTCGTCGGGCAGCATGAGGCTGGTTTCGAAGCTCAAACCGAGGGCGTCCGGGGAGATCCGCGGGCCGGGATGGAGCGGGTCCACGGCAATTGTGACCGGTTCCGCCGCCGGAGAGGCAGCGGCAGTGAGACAAAGAAGGGCGAGGAGAGCCAAAGGAATCGGTCGCATGGGCTAGGAAGATTATCGCGCACGAAGACGACCCTGCCGGCGGCACTGGCCAGCCTGCCGGAAAGAGTAAAATTAGCGGCATACGCGACGGATTCGGCTGGAGGGAGGCAACGATGAGAGAACGGCGGATTCCCATTCGGCCCGGCGGAGCGGCACGGCACTCGAGGGCCTTTGCGTCGCCGGCGTTTTGTGGCGTGTACGTTCTGGCGGCAGCCGGCATTGCCGGTGTGGCGGCGCAGAGTGCCGGCGGTGTGCGATCGTTCGAGATCGTTCCGCTGGAAAACGTTTCGGAGACATCATCGAACGCCAGCATCGGCGATCTCAACGGCGACGGGCATCCCGATATCGTGCTGGTGAAGGGGCGGCATTGGCAGGTCACGACGCTGACGTTTTTCGGCGACGGGAAGGGGCACTTTACACGAGGGCCGGCGCTGCCGAGCAAGGCGGTGAAAAGCTACTCGGGTTCTTTGGCGGATATGACGAAGAGCGGGCATCTGGACATCATCCTCAGCAACGACCAACCGGACGCCAAGTTGATCCTGCTGAATGACGGCAAGGGCAATTTCCGGATCGGGGGCACGTATGGCGACCCGAAGTGGCCGACTCGCAACGCGGCGGTAGGGGACCTGAACGGGGATGGGTATCCGGATATCGTGGTGGCGAATCGGATGACGACGAGTTACTACTGCCTGAACGACGGCAAACTGCATTTCGCTTGCCGCGCACTCAAGGATTCGCCGAGCGCGGCGACGGTGGCGATTGCGCATCTGCAAGGGTCGAAGGCTAACGACATTGTTTACGCGTGCCGGGATTCCTGCCAGAGCCTGGTGTATGTCAACGACGGCAAGGGCAATTTCCCGCGCGCGGAGCCATGGGGACCGCCGAACTCGTCGACACGCGCGATGGCGGTGGCGGACTTCGATGGCGACGGCCACCTGGACATTGCGGCATGCCACGAAGGATTGGGCTGCTTCGTGTATCTGAACGACGGCAAGGGGCGGTTTGGAGACGGGATTCTGTTCCAAAAATCGCAAGCGCTGCCGTATTCGATGATCGCGGCGGATTTGAACCGCGATGGGAAGCCGGAGATTCTGGTGGGTTACGTGAACGCGCCGGGCGTGGTTTATTTCAATGACGGCACGGGGCGGAAGTTCACGCCGGCGCCGTTCGGGGACGGCGCGGGAGCGATCTACGGGATGGCGGCGGGCGATCTGGATGGCGACGGGTGGCCGGATGTGGTGGCGGCGCGGTCGGGAGCGCCGAGTTTCGTAATGTTCAATCGTCCCGCGAAAGAGTGACCGGGGGTTACATGGTGAGGACGACGCGGAATTGGGCGTCGCCGCTCATCATGCGGGCGTAGGCTTCGCCGGCTTTGGCCAGCGGGAATGTCTCGATCATGGGGCGCACTCCGCTCATTGCGGCAAAGCGGAGGGTATCTTCGGAATCGGCGGCCGTTCCCGCGGCCCAGCCTTGAATCGAGCGGCTTCCGGTAATGAGTTGGACCGGCGTCACCTCGATGGGATCGAAGACGACTCCGATCACCATGAGCTTGCCGTTCGGCGCGAGGCCATCGAAGAGCGCGGACATCGCCTTGGAACTGGGAGCGGTGGCGAGAATGACCTGTGCGCCGCCCAGGTCCTGGAGCGCCTTGACGGCGTCGGTGGATTGGGTATCGATGTACACACTGGCTCCGAGTTTGCGGGCGAGGGCGGCATTTTTCGATCCGCGCCCGACGGCTGCGACTTTATAGCCGGACTTGTTCGCGAATTGAATTGCCAGGTGGCCCAGGCCGCCGACTCCCTGGACAGCGACCAGGTCGCCGGGCATGGCGCCGCTGTGCCGCAGCGCGTTGAAGGTGGTGATGCCGGCGCAGAGCAGCGGCGCGGCCTCCACGGCATTGAGAGTGTCGGGGATCGGCACCAGCGCCTCGATGGGAGCCACCATGTATTCCTCGTATCCGCCGTCGTAGCTGATGCCGGGAATCTTGAAGTTGCGGCAGTTGCGAAAATCTCCGCGGCGGCAATAGGCGCAGGTGTTGTCGTGTCCGCCGTGCCAGCCGACACCGACGCGCTGCCCTCGTTTCCAGGCGGTAACACCGGGGCCGACTTCATCGATGACGCCGGCGATTTCGTGGCCGGGAACGCGCGGATACTGAATACCGGGCCACTTCCCTTCCTTGGTGAGCACGTCGCTGTGACAGACTCCGCAGGCCTGCACCTTGACGCGCACCTGGCCGGCTTCAGGGTCGGGGATCGCGCGGCTGGCCATCTGGAACTCCCCATTCGGGCTGACAACCTGTGCCGCTTTCATGAGCGCTACAGCAGCTTTTGCACCTGGCATAATGCCTCCCTGTTGTTTGTTTTCCGCCGATGCCTGTCGTTTCGCGAGTTCGCGAACCGGAGCGGAGGAACCAGAGGAAAGGGACGCGACTTCCGCGACGGGCATCGAGGAAAGGTTGCAGACGGCGACGCTCCCCCGGGCGAAGCGCCGGTTGACGATCACATTGTCGCGCATCGCCGCTGGAACAGGGCAAGGAAGAGACGGCGGATTGTGAACAAAGAAACGGTGGCGCGGGGCGTTTATCATGGCAGGGAACGGAGACGACGAATGACGAGGACAGACGAAGGAAACCTGCTCGAGGTTTTCCTGGACTCCTGGGAGCGGAACAATACGATCCTGGTCAACCTGCTGCGCGCGCTGCCGGAGGGCGGATTGGATGCCAGGGCGCTGGAAGACAGCCCGCCGGTTGCGAAACTGTTCACGCACATCCACTATGTGCGGCTGGCGCTGGTGGAGGAAGATGCGCCGGAGTTCGCCCGAGAACTGCCGGAAGAGGAGTGGCGGGACGAGCGCGACCGCGCCCGGCTGGCGGGGATGCTGAACGAAAGCGCGCTGGTGGTGCGAAAGGCGGTGCGGAGCCGGCTGCAGGCCGGCCGGGCGATGGACGTTCACTACGACCACCCGATTCTGCTCATTCAGCATCTGCTCTGGCACGAAGGCTATCACCACGGGCAGATCAAGCTGGCGCTCAAGGCGGCAGGCAGGCCGATTCCCGACGAGGAAGCCGGACCGATCACGTGGAGCGTGTGGATGAAGAAGCATTGAGCGCATTCAACAGGGAGCGTTGAACAGCGGAGCGCCGGATAATAATATAGGCGAAGAGAATCCGTATGACCGAAACCGTTGGCCACTTCCGGATCGTGCGCAAGATCGGGGAAGGGGGCATGGGGGTGGTCTACGAGGGTTGGGACGAGCGCCTGGGGCGGGCGGTCGCGATCAAGACGATCCGCAGCACCGGCGAGGGCGCGGAAGGCCGGCAGCGGATGTGGCGCGAGGCCCGCTCGCTGTCGCGGCTCAGCCATCCGCGCATCTGCCAGTTGTTCGACGCGATTGAAGAGGGCGACGAAGTCTTCCTGGTGATGGAACTGCTCGACGGGCAGTCGCTGGATAAGGCAATGGCGGCGGGACCGCTGGAGATCCGCGAGGCGGTGCGGACCACGGCGCAGATTCTGGAGGCGCTGGAGGCGCTGCACGCAATCCACATTGTGCATCGCGATCTGAAGCCTTCGAACGTTTTCCTGACGCAGCACGGCGTCAAGCTGCTGGATTTCGGCCTGGCACGGCCGTTGAGGCTGGCGGCTGCAGGCGGCACGGAGTGTACGGCTACGGCGAGTACGCTGACGGCGCCGGGCGCGGTGGTGGGCACGCCGCATTACATGGCGCCGGAACTGGTGGCGGGTGAGGGAGCGGGGCCGGCCGCGGACATTTTCGCGGTGGGCTGCATCTTCTACGAGATGCTGGCGGGGAGACGGGCCTTCGATGGCGATTCCGTGATCGATGTGCTGTACGCGGTGGTGCATCACAACCCGCCTCCGCTGGCCGGTTCGCGGGAGATCGAAGCGCTCGATCGCGTAATCCGGCGGGCGCTGGCGAAGCGGCCGCAAAGCCGCTACGGCTCGGCGCGCGAGATGCTGGAGGCCGTCCGGGGGGTGACGCTTTCCACGGGCGCGGCGGCCGCGGAGAGGAACCGGACGGTCACGCGGCTGATCGCCCTGCCCTTACGCATCCTGCGGAAAGACGAGGAGACGGACTTTCTGGCCTATAGCCTGCCGGACGCCATCAGTTCGTCGCTTTCGGGAGCGGATGGGCTGATCGTGCGTTCGAGCATGGTGGCGGCGGGCTTCGAGGGACCGCTGGATCCGAAGCGGATCGCAAAGGACGCGGATGTGGATGCCATTCTGGCGGGCTCGCTGATGCGCGCCGGGGATTCGCTTCGCCTCACGTGCCAGCTTGTGGAAGCGCCCGGCGGGACGGTGATGTGGTCGGACACGGTGGTGGCGCCGCTGGACGATCTGTTCCGGCTGCAGGACGAATTGTGCGGGCGCATCGTGCGATCGCTCATGCTGCCGTTGAGCGAACGGGAGCATCGCGTGCTGCGGCGCGACGTGCCGGCCAGCGCGCGGGCGTACGAGTATTATCTGCGCGCGAACCAGATTGCAACGGTGCGCAGCATGGACAACATGAAGTTGGCCCGCGACCTGTATGCGCAGTGCCTGGAAGAGGACCCGGAGTATGCTCCGGGGTGGGCGCGGATCGGGCGGGTTTACCGGTTCATCGAGAAGTTCGGCGAAGATGCCGACGAAAACCTGGCGCAGGCGGGAGGAGCGTTTCGCAAGGCATTCGAGCTCAATCCGGACCTGCCGCTGGCGCACAATCTGTACACGCCGATCGAATGCGACCAGGGCCGCGCACCGGCGGCGATGCTCCGGCTGCTGGAGCGCGCGCGATTCCGCCGCAACGATCCGGAGCTGTTTGCGGGCCTGGTCCAGGCATGCCGGTATTGCGACGAACTGGAGGCATCGGTCGCGGCGCACGAGCGGGCGCGGCACCTGGATCCGCAGGTCGGGACGAGCGTCGCGCACACGTATTTCCTGCTTGGGGATTACGAGCGGACGATCGAATGCTACGGAACGAAGGGCGGCTACTATCTCGATTGCGCGGCGCTGGTCATGATGGGAGATGAAAGCGAAGCGCTGGCGCGGCTGCGCGCGCGCGAGCGGTCGGGAAGCGCGACGGGAAGCGTGAGCGCGATCATGCGGTCGCTGAGGGCCTACCTGGAGGGGGACAACGAAACCTGCCTGCGCGTCATCGAGTCCGCGGAGCCCCTGACGCGTAGAGACAGCGAGAGCCTGTTTTATACGGCGCGGCACCTGGCGAAGATCGGGGAGCGGGAGCGGGCGCAGGCGCTTCTGGCGAAGGTGCTGGAGAGCGGATTTCTGTGCGGATCGACGATGTTGCGCGACCCGTGGTTCGCGCCTTTGCAGGCTTCGGCGCGTTATGCGGAGATGATCGAATCGGCCGCGCAGGCGCAGAACCGGGCGCACACCGGCTTTCTGAAAGTGGGAGGTCCGCACCTTCTCAATATTGCTTGAGGGCTGGCATGGGCTAGGGGCGGCCGGCGCGGGTGTTAGTCAGGCGGGTGGGAGTAGTAGCCGGGGCGGCAGCGGACGATCAAGCCGGAGGGGTGAGCGACGGCTACGCGGAGCGCGTGCCAGGCCTCGCCGGAACCGGCGGAATCCGGCGCATAAGTGAGGGTGTACTGGCTCCGGATTTCCTGCACGAATTGCAGGGCGATGGCCGGGAGGTCCGCGGGGCGGGCGGGATAGAAGGCATGTCCTCCGCCGGCGGCGGTCATTTGGTCCAGCGTCCGCTCGCCGTGCCGGGCGTCGAATCCGATGGCGTAGAGGAGCGTTTCGCTGCGGCGGCAATTGGCCAGAAACTGCTTTTCGGCGACCAGGCTGGTGGTGTCTTTGCCATCGGTGATCAGAAGCAGGACGCGTTTGTCGCGGCGGGCGGTTTTCTGTAGAAAACCGGCGGCCTGCTGCACGGAGTCGTAGAGCCGGGTGCCGACCTGGTATTGCGGACGGAGATACCGGCGAACGATGTCCGGCAACTGCGGGCGGAGATCCGCCGGAGGGGATGCGGGCGGCAGATCGACGGTAAAGAACATGCCGAAGTGCGCGATAAATATCTCGTCCGCGGGTTTCAGAGCGCCCGCGACACCGGTCAGGGCGTCCGCCATCACGGGACGGTATTGGGATGTGCTGCCGCTCTCATCCATGAGGACGCCGACGGTAACCGGAATGTCTTCGCGAACGGCTTCCCGGAGAGTTTGCGGCCGGCCGTCTTCGAAGACGCGGAAGGCGTTCTGCGGCAGGTCTTTGACGAAGTTCCCGTGGCGGTCGGTCACGGTGGCGTGAATGACGACGAGGCGGGCGTCGGAGCGGAATTGGGCCGGGAGCACACGGCAGTGCGCCAGGCACGCGAGGCAGGACAGCCGCAGAACGGTGCGCACGCGGGACGCAGGGACCTCCTGGGATGAGACTTCAACATAGCAGGCGGCGCCGAAGCGAGGGGCCGCGAGCCGGCCGATTCGTTAGAATGAGTATCTGTGAATGAGGAAGACGTAGCCGCAGCGGCGGGCGAGGAAACGGCGCAGCAGACGCCGCCGGCGGGCGGTCCACGGCGAGGGTTCATCGCGGAGTGGACGGTCACGGCGATCCTGCTGCTGTTCGGCACAACGAGCCTGCTGCAGGCGTTCGTGATTCCCACCGGGTCGATGGAGAATTCGCTGCTGGTAGGGGACCATCTGCTGGTGGACAAACTGGCGTACGCGCCGGCGGGGTCGATGGCGGCGCACGTTCTGCCCTACAGGGATGTGGAGCGCGGCGACATCATCGTGTTCCGCTACCCGGTGGACATCCAGCAGACATTTGTAAAGCGCTGTATCGGGGTGCCCGGGGACCGGATCAAGCTGGTGAACAAGCAGCTCTGGCTGAACGGGCATCCGGTGGATGAGCCATACGCGGTGCACGCGACGGATTACATCGACGCCTACCGCGACAATTTTCCCAGTTACAGCGGAGTCATGGCGTACGACGCGGCGCACGACATGCTGGCGAATCACGTGGAGAACGGCGAAGTGGTGGTGCCGCCGGGGAATTATTTCGCGATGGGGGACAACCGCGATGCATCGCTGGACAGCCGGTTCTGGGGATTTGTGCCGCGGGAGAATATTATCGGGAAGCCGCTGGTGATTTACTGGTCGTTCGACGCGCCGACGGACGCACTGACGGGTCCGGTGATGAACGTGTCGCACCTGGCGGACATGATTCTGCATTTTCCAACCAAGACGCGCTGGAGCCGCACGTTCCGGCTGATTCGCGGATATCCGCTCAAATAAATGAACTCACACAATTACGGGCTGATTCTCGCCGGCGGGCGGGGCACGCGCTTCTGGCCGCGCAGCCGGAGGCACTCGGCGAAGCAGGTACTGAACGTGGTGGGCGAGCGTTCGCTCATTCAATCGACGGTGGAGCGGCTGGCTCCGCTGATTGCGCCGGAGCGCATCTGGGTGCTGACGAACGACGCGCTGCGGGAGACGATCGTGCGGCAGTTGCCGGAGGTGCCGAAGAGCCAGATTCTGGCGGAGCCGATGCAGCGCAACACGGCGCCGGCGATCGGGCTGGCGGCGCACATTCTGCGGTCGCGCGACCCCGAAGCGGTGATGGGCGTGTTTCCCTCCGATCACGTGGTGGGAAAGCCGGCGCAATACCGCGCGGTGGTGAGGGCGGCGTTCCGGAGCGCCGGGGCCGGACAGTTGATGGTGGTGGGGATTCAGCCGCGCTGGCCGGAGACGGGCTACGGGTACGTGGAGTTTCCGCGGGGGTCGCAGCCGGGGATCGCGGAGCGCCTGAAGGTGATGCGGTTCCATGAGAAGCCGCAACTTCCGAAAGCGAAGCGCTACGTGGCGGCGGGGAATTACTTCTGGAACTCGGGAATGTTTTTCTGGCGCGCGGACGTGCTGCTGGAACAGCTCCGGCAGCACCTGCCGAAGACGGCGACGGTGCTGGCCTCGCTGCCGCGCTTCGGGAGCCGGAAGTTCGCCGGGGAGCTGAAGGCGGCGTTTCCGCTGTGCGACAACATCTCGATCGATTTCGCGGTGCTGGAGAAGGCGCAGAACGTGAGCGGGATCGCGGCGCCGGATTTCGGCTGGAACGACGTGGGGAGCTGGAACGCGGTGTACGAACTGCTGGACCGCGACGGCTGCGGGAACGTGGCGGCGCGGGATTCGATCTGCATGGACTCGCACAATAACTTCGTAGACGCGCGCGGGAAGGTGGTGGCGCTGCTGGGCGTGAGAGATCTGATCGTAGTGGATACGGCGGATGCGCTGCTGGTGACAACGCGCGACCGGGCGCAGCAGGTGGGAGACATCGTCAAGGCGCTGGAGAAGGAGAAGCGGGAGCACCTGTTGTAGGGCGTCTCACGGGTGCGGCGGGATTTTGGCGGGGAGGACTCCGGTGTACTGCAGGGCGGCGGTGACGAGGGTTCCGAGGCCGGTGGCGAGGATCGAAGTCAGGGTGGTGCCCAGCGCCAGCACAAGGGCGGAAGCCCAGGCGGAAAGCGCACCCAGGTTGTGCACTTCCAGCACGTCGCGCCAGCGATAACCGGCGCGGTGTAGGGTTTCGAGATCGCCCGCGAGCAGGCCAAGCAGCATGGACGTGATGAGCACCTGGATGGCCCAGAAGCTGAATCCCTGCCAGGCGTGAGGGGTGGCGGACTGAAACACGCCGGTGGCAATGGCGGCCGGCGTCACCATGGTGAAGGTGAACCAGAAACCCTTCTGAATTCCGGTGCGCCCCTTCAGATAAGCGTAGAAGTAGCCCATGAAGAAGCCGTAGAGGGCCCAGCGGGCGACGATGTTGAGGGCGGAATCAAGCACCGGCAGCAGGCCGTACCACTGGCCTTTCGGCGCCAGGTTGCGGAGAGAGAGCACGATCCAGGGCAAGGCGAACGCCAGCCCGTAGGCGGCCATGTTGAGGCCGTTCTCCCAGGCAGAATCGGTGGGGCCGAAGGCCAGGACGAAGTCGCGGGAGGGAGTTTCGGCGGCTTCCAGCTCGCGGCGGGCTTCGGCTTCTTCGAGCTCGACGGGATCGAGGCGGGAGCGGTACGTCTGGTAGGTGATCTCGCCTTTGCCGAGTTTGCCGAGCAGCTCGCGCTTGAGGGTTTTGGTAACGCGGGCCATGTCGTTGAGGCGGATGACGGCGGCAATGGCGACGGCGCGTGCGTCGGGGCGGTCCTTGAATCCCGCGGGCACCTGGGCCGTCTGGAGCAGGAGGAACCGCACCAGCAGATAGCCCGTCACAAGCTGCAAGGTGACGGACTGCCAGTTGCCGCCGGAGAAAAAGAAGATGAGCGCGAGCACGATGCCGGTTTCGCGCGCGGCGGACAGACACTCCGGCCAGCCGCTCGCCTGGGCGGCTTCCTTGAACCAGAAGACGACCCGGAGCAGGACGAGGATCAGGGTGAAGGCGACAGCGTCGTTGACCAGGTTCCAGGTTTCGTACCACTGGGGATCGTAGACATTGCTGCTGACGAGAACGGGAACGGCGACCATGCATAAGACGAACATGGCCAGCCAGCGGGCCGAGAGCATGTGCGGCGCGAGCGCGCGGTGGAGGAAGATGCGGGCCGCCATCTGCGCGTAAGCGAGGAGAAAAGCGGCGCCGCAGAGCAACACCGCGGCCGCGGAGACGGCTTTGTAGACGGTCATCTCCGAGGATGTGCCGAGAGCGGCGGTGATCCCGAGCAGCAGGGCGGCAAGCAGGAACGCATACCAGGAGCGCGCAGTGTTCTGCCGCAGTTCGCGCAGCACCCACCAGGCCGCGGCGAACACCACGGGAAAGCTGAGAAGCGCCAGCGCCAATTGCAGAGCCCACGCTTCGATGGTGGTGGGCGGCTCTCCCAGCAGGCTCGTCCAGACCTGAAACGAAATCCAGACCCACGCGGCGGCGAAGGCGAACGCCGCGAGAAAGACGATGGCGCGGAGAAGCCTGCCTCGCCGGCGCGGCAGTTTGTCGGAGGCAATGCGGCGCATGACCAGCGGCCAGGCGATGGCCGCCATGCCGAGCATCGCGTAATTGGCGCCGTTGTGCAGCACCTGGTAGTCGCGCGGCCAGGCGCCCGTTTTAGCGAGCAGCCACTGGGCGAGATCGGCCAGTCCGCCGTTGGCGCCGGCCATATACTCGGCGGCGGAGAGGACCACCGAGGTCAGGTCGAAGCCGATGGCGAGGAGCGAGAGAGCGGCGATGGGTTCGGCGGCGGCGCCGAACTCCGCGCGATGGCGCCGCAAGACGAGCAGAAGGAGCAGGGGCGGAAGCACGTCCACGAAGCCGTAGCCAAGACGCGTGGCGATATCGCGCAGGGCGGCAACCCAGCGGGCGGGCGGAAGGCTGGGCGGGGTCGCGGCCGGCTCGGAATCGAAGTCCACGGTTACGAAAACGGGAAAGTCAAAGTGTTCGGGGAAGGCGAACCGCGTCCGGTCGGGCGACTCGGTGATGGGTTCGAGGTCGCTATCCACAGTGGCGCCGTTGGTATTGACCACGAGTTCACGGCTGGTAACGGGAACGGCCGGCTGCAAAGTCGCGGGGGCGATGCGAAAACCGGCGGAGCGATAGGGCGCGCGATAGAAGGCGCGCAGGGTGACGTGGGCGTTGGGATCGTTTTCGGAGATATCGATTTCAGGGCGGGAGAAGGAAAGCTGCCTGCGGTCGACCTCGATTCCGAGGATCGCGGTGTCCATGAGGCCGGAGAGGCTGTACTGCGGCGCATAGGGCGAGACGGCGCGGAGCGCTCGAATCAGGGAATGATCCTTGGGGAGCGTCAAAGTAAGGTCTGCTTCGAGGGCGCCGGGAGGCTGCTTCTCGGGCGGAGCCTGAATGGTGAGGACTTCGTTCAGGATGGGCTGGGCAAGCTTGTCGGACTGCCCCTGGAGGAAGCGCCGCCAATTCTCGGGGGCGCTCAGGGAGGCGCTTCCGCGAAGATCGATTCTGGCGCGCAGATAGCCGGGGGCGTCGCGCAGAACGGCCTGACTGAAGGGATCGAGAAAAGCGGAAGTGAATTCGACCGCCCAGGCCAGGAGCGCGAGCGCAGCCGCGAAGCGGAGGGCGCGCAGGATCCATTGGCGGGACGGGTGGTCGAGGAGGGGTTTCAAGGCTTCAGTATGCCTCCCAGATATCGATTTCGATTTCGCCGGAGTGGTCGGCGAATTTCGAGGGATCGTCATTCATCGTGAGGAAGAGCGGTCCGCGAACGGGCGTGACGCCGGCGGCGGAGGGGTCGGGGAGTTCGATGACGATGAGGCGGCCGACGGGGAGGATGGCGCCGGAGCGCTCGGCGGTGCCGCCGCCGATTTTCGCGATGAGGGAGCCGCGCGGTGCGTTGGTGGCGAGGCACTTGTCGACAGGCTCGGCGAAGCCGTCGCCATCGGGGCCGCAGTCCTGTCCGGCGTAGACGCTCCAGCGGCCGCGCGCGGCGATTTTCAGCTTACGGGGACCGGTGACGTATTCGACGGCGACGCTCCAGATGCCGCCTTCGGGGAGGGCGGGGATTTTGAGGGCGGAAGCCACAGGGCGCCAGTTCGGCTGCGTCATCCGCTGATCGTATCAAAGTGAAGTGAGATTGGGGAATGCAAATCAGTTTGCCGCTACGGCGTTATTTCGGGCGCACCATGCGGCGGCCCAGGGGGACGCACACCAGCGCGCCAAGGGCAAAGGCCAGCGCGGCGACGGCGGCTTCTCCGGAGGTGTTGAACTGTTCGATGGGAAGGGCGGTGACGGCGGCGATTTCGCGCGGGTCGCGGGGATTGACCTTGACGATGAGATCCGCGCCGGAGCGGTGCTGCGCGACCCACTCGTTGATTGCAACGGCGACCAATTGCGAGCGATTGCTGGTGGTGTGGAGATCGTTTTCGTAAGGCAGGGCGTCGAACTGGTAGGCGATGCGGCAGGCCAGCGAGTAGGTGGTGCCGCCGCCATCGCGGCTGAAGGGATGGTAGAGATCGAGGCGGCAATTCCGGACGACGGCTCGGGTATCGATCCATCGCGAAGCGATGGTGTGCTCGCGGTAGGTGCGCCAGCCGGCGGCAAGCAGCATGAGGGCGGCGCAGAAGATGCTGAAGAAGCCGACGAGAATGAAGATTCCACCGAGGGCGCCGCGAGGATTGAATTTGTTGTCGGCCGGCATAGCGAAATTATTGCGCCAGGACGACGCGGCCGGCGCCGGGCTTGGGGGCTTCGGCGCCGTCGATCCGCACGCGGGCGATCACCGCCAGAGCGGCCAGGTAGAACAGGCCGCCGACGATGAGGGTCTGGATGAGCCCGAGATAGATCGCGCCCACCAGCGCGGCAACCGAACCCATCACGCTGGAAGCGGCGTTCAGGGACCAGGCCCAGCGAACCGAGGGCGCGTGCCACTCTTCGAGGCGCTGCAGAGCGGCGGGGAACGGCATGCCCATCACGAAGCCGAGAGGGGTGATCATGAACACGGTCAGGATGCACTTGAGCGCCAGCGGCAGCCATACCAGCGCGGTCAGGAGCGGCGAAACCAGGAGCGCTTCGATCGCAGCGAGAATGGCGACGCAGCCGAGAGTTTTGATGAGGCGCCCCTCACTCTTTCCCAGGAGGCGTCGCGTGGAGGCGCTGCCTGCGCCGCTCGAAAGCAGCATGGAAAAGATCACCACCGCGAGCGCGTAGGTGGGGCGGCCGAGGAAGAGCACAAACTTCTGAATGAGCGCGACTTCGATGAGGATGTAGCCCGAGCCGATGAAAATGAAGTAGAGCAGAAAGGCCATGATCCCGCGCTGGCGCGGCAGCCGCGTCCGGAGCACCAGGGGCGGCGCGATCAGGATCAGGGCGGTGGCCACCAGGCTGATGGCCATGAGGCCGAAGAGCAGCGGCACGGCCTTGTTCACTTTGTAATCGGCGGCGCTGCGGGAAGCGGTGGTGAGAAAGCTCCAGAGGTCGCGCGGCTGCACCGTGTAGAAGAAGAACGGGCGGTTATCGGTGACCGGCGAGATGTCGAAGACGTAGTCGCGCTGGTAGCGGTCGGGATCGGGGGTGTGCAGAAGATCGTAGAACTGATTGTGAGTATAGACGCCGGGAAGGTAAACGGCCTGCATGCCGGCGGCGATGAAGAGAGCGCGGGCGCGATCGATATCGGCGGGCTTAAAAGGGCTGCGGGAGATGAGGACGGTATCGCGCGCGCCCCAACCTTCGACGGAGCCTTCGCGGCCGACGATCACATGGGACGCGGGATCGGTCTCGCCGACCTGGCTCAGCGCTTCGATGGCCAGCGAAATCAGGCGCAGGGATTCGCGGGGCGGATCGAAACCCCAGCGGGTGAAGGCCACGAGGCCATCGGGCGTGAGGTGCTGCAGGTAGTCGCGCATGGCGTCGACGGTGTAGAGATTGTTTTCGGAAAGCGCGAAGGCTCCGGCGGCGGTGGAGGCCCAGGTATCCACCAGCGTGGCTTGCAGCACCTGAAACTTCTCGGTGCTGCGGCGCACGAAGCTGCGGCCGTCTTCCACGTAGAGGTGCACGTCCGGGCGGTCGTAGAGATCGCCGGAGAGCTGTGGGAAGCGCTGCTGCATGATGGTGCGGGCGATGATGGGGTTGATTTCGACGGCGGTGATGTCGTGGCTGCCGCTGGCGAGAGCGCGGGCAACGTCCCAGCCGCCGCCGGGACCGATAATCAGCGCTTTGGCGCCGGGGCGTACGGCGTAGGGGAGCGCGGGACCCTGCTCGAGAAGGTCGTGGCGGTCGCGCGCGGTGAGGTGGTCGAAATCGAAGGGGCGGCGCCGGGCATCAGTGGCGATGGCGGTGGAGGCATCGGCATCGATGACGATCATGTAGTTGCCTTCCCTGGCGTTATCGACCAGCGCGATGCGCGAGAAGCTGTTCCACTTGCGGAAGATGTCGTGGGCGCCGATAGTCTGGCCCTTGGCGTGGCGGATATCGACCATGGGGAAGTAATGGTTGAGGGTGACGAAGCCGACCATGGCGAGCGAAAGGACGACGCAGGCGATGCGCCCGCGGACGCTTCCGGCCATGCTGCACCAGATGGCCCCGGCGACGGCATAGAGGACACCGGCGGCGAGCACGGTGCTGGGACCGCCGAGGGTATCGAGCAGCAGGATGAGAAGAAGGCAGCCGGTGGCGGCGCCCAGGAGGTCGCAGAAGTAGACCCGCCCGACCTGCTCGATGGTTTCGGAGATGACCAGCGAAACGATGGCGCCGGAGAGAAAGAACGGCAGCGAAGTGGTGAAGTAGACGAGCGCGAGATTCCAGTTGGTGAGTTCGTTGGGCTGGAGGACCACGGTAGCGAGCGCGATGACAACAAGGAATGTGTTGGCGGCGCTGAGGCGGCCGAGCTTGAGAAAGAGAGGCGTTTTCCAGCCGGCGACCACATAGGAAAAGACGCCGCCGATTCCGAGGCCGAACAGGGCGATCGAGATGGCCAGAAAGGCGAAATGATAATAAAAAACGACTGAGAAGATACGGGTAAGCGACAGTTCCAGAAGGAGGGTCGCCAGTGTGGTCAGGCCCACGCCGAGATAGATTTGTGGCCAGTGGGCAGGAGAGGGTTTCACGGGAATCAAAGCACTATGGTAGCAGCGGGCAGCAGGCGCGGAGGCCGTACGAATCGGGACGCCGATGAAAATCGTCTACTGGACTTCGATGGCGACCGGGTTGCTCATGCCGGTGGGCAGTTCGAGCACAAGATAGACAGTGCCGGGGGTGACGCCGCTGGGAATCGTGACGTTGACCTGATAGAGGCCGGCGTAAGTCGGGGTTAGTCCGGCGTATAAGGGGATGATTTCGGGCGCGAAGGGATTATTTCCGAAGTTGACCTGGGCGGTGGCGACCAGCGGGGCGTAGGGCGGGCTGGAAGGAGCCGGTTGACCGGTGCCCACGGATGGATTGGTGGGCCCGAGCCCGATGGCGTACATCGTGAGGGTGTCCCCGGCGTGCGCGGGATGGGCGGCGAAGGCGCTGGTCGAGTAACCGGAAGGCAGAGGCAGGCTGCCATCCTGGTTGACGATGGCGCCGTACGGGCCTCCGTAGATGAGCAGCAGCTTGGGAGCGGCGGCAGCCACGTTCACGGAAACGGAATTGCTCAACGAGCCATCGGTGCGCTGCACCTGCACCATCGCGGTGCCGGCGGGCGTGGTCACAGGCATCTGAAAGGCAAGTTGGCCGTAGGAGGTGTAGAAGAGCGGCGCGGCGGAGTTATTGACCAGCACCTTGGTATCGGCAAGCTGGGTGGGCAGCGGAGGCGCGGGACCGAGCGCGACGGCGCTGAGCGAAAGCTGATCGCCTTTGACCACCATGACGTCGCCTTGCGACACGGTATCGCCGGGAACGAAAGTGGCGTTATCCTGCACGCCCTGATACGTGATGACGGGCGCGCCCTTGGCTTCCACGATCAAAGTAACGGGAACCGTGATGGCGCCGCCGGCAGTGCATCCGGTGGCGCAGACGGCGACGGCGTTGGTGGCGAACTTGACGGTTCCGGTGTAGGTGCCGGGCGAGAGGCCGGTGACATCGAACGCGAGAGCGGCGCCGACGGAGCCGGGAGGAATCGAGGGCGGAGAGAGCGCGGCGGCAGTGAGCCAGGTTCCGCTGTTGGCGGTCGCGACCGTAGGGGTCGCGGTGGAAAGCCCCGTCTGGCCGAAACCGGAGATGATGATGTAAGGTCCGAAGAAGCCGTTCGCCGGTGTACCCTGCGCCAGCGTGACCGTGACGGGAGCGGGCTGCCGGGCGAGGGCGCCGGTGGTGACGTTCATGGTGACGGGAACGGTTTTGTTATCGCCCGCGAACGTGGATCCGCTGATGGCCAGGGTGCCCGAGTACGTGCCGGGTGTGTTGCCGGATTGCGCGGCGACGTGAATGGTGTAGGGGTAATTGAATTTGAAGCTGCCCGCGCCGGTGATGGCGAGGCTGAGCCATTGGTTGCCATCGTTGGTGGCGGCGTGCCAGGAGACGGCGCTATTGGTGGGCGCAGGGGTATCGAGCGCGCCGCCGGGCGGCACGTAGACGCTCAGGGAAGAGGGGATGCCGCCGCCGACGTTCACGGTGACGGTGATGGTTTGGGGCGAATCGACCGCGTTGGGGTCGGTGACGGTAACGATGCCGGTATTTGTGCCGGCGGAGAGAGCCGCGGTGTTGAGGGCAAAGCTCAGCGGGATGCAGGTTTGCGCCAGCGTAGTGGTCGTGCAGGCGCGCGAAGCGCCGACCGTGGGCGCGATCCACGAGACGCTCGACGACATGGTCAAGTTGAGCGAGCCCGTGCCGGCGTTATAGGCCTCGACAATCTGAGTGGGGCCGGCAGTGCCGGCGGTGGTAGACACCGGGCCCACGGTGGCCGAGACGAGCCGCAGCATCGGCGCGGCATCCAGGAGACCGGCGAAACTGAAAGAAACAAGAAAGAGAGAAAGGGAACGGCAGATTTTCAGACCCACTCGAGAGCACCCTTCTTATAGGCCCAGATATATCCCACGATGAGGATGGCGAGGAACACGGCTACTTCGGCAACTCCAAACCAGCCGAGCGCGCGATAGCGGACGGCCCACGGGAACAGGAAGATGGTTTCCACATCGAAGATGACGAAGAGGATGGCGACGATATAGAAGCGCACGGTATAGCGGCCGCGGGAATCGCTGGCGGCCTTGATGCCGCACTCGTAGGCCTCGAGCTTGGTGAGGGTCGGCGCGCTCGGGCGGATCAGTTTGGCAGCCACGATGGCCACGACGGGAAACAAAATGGCAATGATGAGGAAGATGAAGATCGGGAGGTACCCGCTCGGCATGCGAACAATATAACACGGGGCGAATGGAGGGGATTTCATGGATGCGGTAGCGCCGATGCGGCGCCGCCGGCGATCTTCGCGCCGGTAACAACCCCACCGGCGGCAGGACCGCCGGCGCTACCATGTGGGGGTGGAGGATCCGGGGAAGGTCTATGCGTCGCTGCTCGAGGAACGGCGCGCGGCAATTGCGGCGGGCGAGCGGCGGCACAAGACGTTCGGCTATTGGCAGCTCGGCGTGGCGGCGGTGGCGGCCGTGCTGGTGTGGATGGCGCTCATCGACCAGGCGCTTTCGATCCTCTGGGTGCTCGTGCCCGGCGCGGTCTTCCTGGCGCTTGTCGCGGTGCACGAGAAGCTGCTGCACGAAGTGGAGCGGAGAAGGCGCGCGGCGCGATTCTTCGAGCGCGGCCTGGCGCGGCTGGGCGGCGAATGGAGCGGCACGGGCGAAGCGGGCGAGCGCTATCGCGATGCCGCGCACCCGTACGCCGAAGACCTGGACCTGTTCGGTAAGGGATCGCTCTTTGAGCTGCTGTGCACGGCGCGGACGCACATCGGCGAAGAGACGCTGGCGCGCTGGCTGAAATCGCCCGCGGATCCGGCGGCGGTGGCCGCGCGGCAGCAGGCGGTGGAGGAACTGCGGCCGCGGCTGGAATTGCGCGAGCGGCTGGCGGTGGTGGCGGAGGAGGCGCGCTCGGGCGTCGATCCGGTATCGCTCGCCGCCTGGGGCGAAGCCGCTCCGCCTGCCGGTCCGCGGCTGGATTCGCCGGCGATGCGGGCGCGGCTCTGGATTCACACGCTGCTGGGCATCGCCGCCATGGTCGCGTTCGTTGCGGTATTCGGCCATGCCATGAAAACGGTGGCGATGAGCGACCGTACCTACGTGCTGGTGCGCGATTTCCTGCTGCTGGCGCTGCTTGCGAACGCGTGGTTCTTCTATCGCGTGCGGCCGGTGGTGCAGTCCGTGGTCACGGCGGTGGATGAGGCGGCGCACGAAATCAGCCTGATTTCCGAAGTGCTGGTGCTGCTGGAGCGCGAAAACTTCTCGACGCCGCTGCTGGCAAATTTACGGGCATCGCTGGATGCCGAGGGCGAACCGCCTTCGCGGCGCCTGTCGCGGCTCAGCCGGCTGGTGGATTTCGTGGATTCGCGCGGCAACTTCCTGGTGCAGATCCTGGAGCTCTTCATCCTCTGGACGGCGCATTGCGCGGGCCGGGTGGAGGCGTGGCGCAAGCACTCCGGGCCGGCCGTGCGGCGCTGGCTGATGGCGATGGGGGAAATGGAAGCGCTGTGCTCGCTCGCCAGCCACGCCTACGAGCATCCGGCCGATGTCTTCGCGGAGTTCGTCGAAGAGGGGCCGTTTCTCGAAGCCGAGCGCATCGGGCATCCGCTGATTGCCGAGGACCGCGTGGTGCGCAACGACGCGCGCCTGGGCGGCGCGGTGCGGCTGCTGGTGGTGAGCGGATCGAACATGTCCGGCAAAAGCACGTTTCTCCGCACCCTGGGAATCAACTGCGTGCTGGCGCAGGCGGGCGCGCCGGTGCGCGCGGCGAAGATGCGGATTTCTCCGCTGGCCGTGGGGGCATCGATCCGCGTGCAGGATTCGCTGCAATCGGGCGTTTCGCGATTCTACGCGGAGATCCTGCGCCTGCGGCAGATCCTCGACCTGACGGGACGTTCGCTGCCGGTGCTCTTTCTGATCGACGAATTCCTGCACGGGACGAACTCGCACGACCGAAGAATCGGAGCCGAAGCCCTGGTGCGCAGCCTGGTGGAGCGGGGCGCGGTGGGGCTGATTACGACCCACGACCTGGCGCTGGCGGACATCGTCGAAGGGCTCGCCGGGCGCGCGGCCAATGTGCATTTCGAAGATCACATCGAAAACGGGCAGGTGCTGTTCGATTACGTGATGCGGCCGGGGGTGGTGCGCAAGAGCAACGCCATCGAGCTGATGCGCAGCGTGGGGCTGGAGATTTGATAAGCGCGGAGGTCCGCGAACTGGCGCGCGCGTGCGGCTTCGAACTGGCGGGAGTGGCGCGCGCGGAGCCGGCGGACGACCGGGCGGCCTATCACGCATGGACGGCGGCGGGCTTCGCGGGCGAAATGCGCTACCTGACCGACCGCCGCGGCGAAGCGCGGGGCGATCCGCGGAACCTGCTGGCGTCGGCGCGGAGCATCGTGTGCGTGGGCAAGCTGTACAACACGCCGTGGCCGTATTCGGACCGCTTTTCCGAAGCGGGCCGCGCCTGGATTTCGCGCTACGCGTGGGGCGAGGATTACCACGCTACGGTGCGGCGCGGGCTGGAGCGGCTGGAGGCAGCGCTGCGCGAGCGCGCGGGCGAGGCATTTGAAGCACGCATCTGCGTGGACACGGCCCCCTTGTTGGAGCGCAGCTACGCGCGCCTGGCGGGGCTGGGATGGATCGGCCGCAACACTTGTCTCATCAACCAGCAGGCGGGCTCGTGGTTCTTTCTGGGGGAATTGCTGGTGTCGCTCGAGATCGCTCCGGATGCGCCGCCGCCGGACCGCTGTGGAACGTGCACACGCTGCATCGAGGCCTGCCCCACGGAGGCAATCGTGCCATTCGGCGGCGGATGGACTGTGGATTCGCGGCTTTGCATTTCGTATTTCACGATCGAGCTGCGCGGGGCGGTTCCGCCGGTGCAGCGCGCAGGCGTGGGGCCGCACATCTTCGGCTGCGATATCTGCCAGGATGTATGCCCGTGGAACCGGAAGGCGCCCGTGACGCCGGAGCCCGAGTTCGCGCCGCGGCTCTTCGCTCCGGAACTGGAGCGGATGGCGGCGCTGAGCGAGATCGAATTCCGCGAGATGTTTCGCGGGACGCCGGTGACACGCGCCCGCTATCGCGGCTTTCTGCGCAACGTCGCGGTGGCGATGGGGGATGCCGGGGACGAGAAGTACCGCGGTGCGTTGGAGCGGCTGGCAAAGTCAGAAGACCCGCTGGTGGCGGAGCATGCGCGGTGGGGGTTGGAGCGGCTGGGGAGGTCACTCGAAGAATGAATTGGCCGCCGATGAACGCCGATAAACGCCGATAAAACGTTCTAAGCTATCGGCGTTCATCGGCGTTTATCGGCGGCCATCATGCTTTTTCCGCACGGCCTTGCTCACGCGATCGCGGCGTTCCGCGCCATGTCGCGGTGGGGGTTGGAGCGGCTGGGCAGTCACTCGAAGAATCAATTGACCGCCGATGAACGCCGATAAACGCCGATAAAACGTTCTGAGGTATCGGCGTTTATCGGCGGCCATCATGCTTTTCCAGACGGCCTTGCTCACGCGATCGCGGCGTTCCGCGCCATGTCGCGGTGGGGGTTGGAGCGGCTGGGGTGGTCACTCGAAGAATGAATCGGCCGCCGATGAACACCGATAAAACGTTCTGAGGTATCGGCGTTCATCGGCGTTTATCGGCGGCCATCATGCTTTTCCCCCACGGGAAACCTATTCCTTCGGTCCGATGCCCAGAGTTTTCATTTTGCGGTAGAGGTTGCTGCGCTCGAGGCCTAGAAGTTCGGCGGTACGGGTGACGTTGCCGTTGGTCTCTTCGAGTTTTTTCAGAATGTACTCGCGCTCGGCGGCTTCGCGGACTTCCTGCAGGCTGCCGAAGCGGTCCAGGGGGCGCTCCTGCTGGCGCCGGGGAGCGTGCAGCGGAATGTGGCGCGCATCCACGCGCACCTGGGGATTCAGAATGACGATGCGCTCGATCAGGTTCTTCAGCTCGCGCACGTTGCCGGGCCAGTGGTGGTCGGCGAGCAGCGCGTAGGCCTCGGGCGTGAGCTCTTTTGGCTTGCGGCCGTAGGCGGTGGTGAACTCGCCGAGAAAGTGGTCGGCAAGCATGGGGATATCCTCGCGGCGGTCGCGCAGCGGAGGAACGAAGAACGGAATCACGTTGAGGCGGTAGAAGAGATCCTCGCGGAAATTGCCGCGTTCGATCTCTTCTTCGAGATTCTTGTTGGTGGCGGCGATCACGCGCACGTCGACCTGCACGAATTCGGCCGCGCCTACGGGTTCGAAGCGCTGCTCGTCGAGTGAACGCAGCACTTTGGATTGCGTGCGGAGGCTCATATCGCCCACTTCGTCGAGAAAGAGCGTGCCGCCGTCGGCCTTCTGGAACTTGCCGATTTTGGCTTCGTGAGCGGCGCCGAAACTACCCTTGCGGTGGCCGAACAGCTCGCTTTCGATGAGCTCTTCGGGAATGGCGGCGCAATTCACTTCCACGAACGCCTCTGCGGCGCGCGGGCTCATGGCGTGGATGGCGTGGGCCACCAGTTCCTTGCCGGTGCCGCTTTCGCCATAGATCAGCACACGCCCGTTGGTGCCGGCCATGAGGGCAAGCTGTTGCCGCAGGGCCTTGATGGGAACGCTTTCGCCGATGATGCGGTAGCGCGAGCCGCTATCGCCCTTGAGGCGGCTGTTTTCGATGGCCAGGGCGCGGTGCGCGAGGGCGTTTTTGACGACCACTGAGACTTTTTCTATCGAGAGCGGCTTCTCCAGAAAATCGAACGCGCCCAGCTTGGTGGCCTTGACGGCGGCTTCGATGCTCCCATGGCCGGAGATGACCACGACCACCGGGCGCTCGCCGAAGCACATCTCCTGAATGCGCGCCAGCACCTCCATGCCATCGATGCCCGGCAGCCAGATATCAAGCAGTGCCAGTTCGAACTCGCCGCCGGGCAGCGCGGCCAGGCAGGCTTCGCCGCTTTCCACGGCGCTGACGGCGTAGCCTTCGTCTTCGAGCACGCCGCTGAGCGACTGGCGGATGCCCGGTTCGTCATCGACTACCAGAATGCGGCGCTGCTTCACGCGCGAACCGCCTTGGCCTGCGGAGCGGGAACGGGCTCGTCGGTCTCGATCAGAGCGGGAATCTCGATGATGAAGCGCGCGCCTACGGGCAGATTGTCCTCGACGCGGATCTGCGCGTTGTGCTCGGCGACAATATGGCTCACGATAGCGAGGCCCAGGCCGGTGCCTCGGTTCTTGGTCGAGAAGTACGGCAGGAAGAGCCGTTCTTTATCGTCCGGTCCGATGCCGCAGCCGGAATCGGCAATCACCAACTCGACGGTTTCCGCGCCGGCCTGGGTCGCGACGTAGAGATTTTTCACCAGCGACTCCTGCATGGCCTCGGCGGCGTTGTCCACCAGGTTCACCACCACGCGCTGGAACTGTTCGCGGTCGAGGTTGACCGCGGGCAGCCCGGCGGCGTAGCTCGTGCGGATGGTGATGCCGTCGAGCCGGCCGTGGAATATGCCGAGGGCCTGCTGCACCACTTCATTGAGATCGCAGCGCACAGGCTGCGCGGAGGGGAAGCGTGCGAACTGCGAAAACTCGTCCACCAGGGTCTTGACCGATTCCACCGATTTCGCGATGGTGGCGGCGCACTCATCGAGAATGCGCGCGTTGGCGGGCGGGAGGTCCAGCTTTTCGATCTGCCGTCCGATGCGCTCGGCGGAAAGCGCGATGGGAGTGAGCGGGTTCTTGATTTCATGGGCCACGCGCCGCGCCACTTCGTGCCACGCGGCGGATTTCTGCGCGCGCAGCAGCTCGCTGGTGTCTTCCAGCACCACTACGAATGCGCTGGTGAGCTTTTCCTCCAGCGCCGACACGGTGACGGCGAGGTGCAGCTTGCGGTTGCCCGTGAAAAGCTCCATCTGGCGGCTGGCTGCTCCGGTGCGGCGCGCGCGCTTCATGAGGTACTTGATTTCGGCGGTGTCTTCGCGCGAAAAGAGGTCTTCCAGGCGGGTGGCGGAGCGGATCTCCTCCGCGGAAAAAATCTTGGCCAGGGCGTGGTTGACGCGCTTGATGGAGCCATCGGCGGTGATGGAAAGAACGCCGGTAGGGATGCTTTCCAGGATGGCTTCGGTGAATCGCTGGCGCCGGTCGAGTTCGCTGCGGTTGGCCTGGAGCTGCTCGGTCATCTGGTTGAAGCCGCGCACCAGCGTGCCGAGCTCATCGGCCGCGCGCAGCTCGATGCGGTGATTGAGATTGCCCTTACTGACTTCGCTGGCGGCTTCGAGGATGGCGCTGATGGGAACGCTGATCAGCTTGGAGAGCGCGAAAGCGATCCACATGGCCATGCAGAGCACGATCACCGTGATGAGCAGCATCATTTGGATGTAGAAGCTGCGGACGCTTTTGCGGCTCTCCCACATCTGCTGCCAGTTGCGCGAATACTGTTCGATGGTGCGCAGGTTGGCCGCGGTATCCAGCGGAATGTGGGCCGCGACTTTCACCCAGCCGAGAGTCTTGCCGGCATCTTCCACCGGCGCGGTGGCGGCCACATCCTGCGTGGCCGGGCTGTCGGGATTCCAGATGGCGACCGGGGAATTGCCGGAAGCGGCGTAGACGGCGGCGGATTCGAGCTCATATTCGCTGCAGAAGCGCTTCAGGAAATCGGCCGCGGCGCCGCCGGTAAGCAGCGCCCGGGTTTCGGGAAGCGCGGCCAGCAGGGCCGCCTGGGCATTGGCTTCATCCTGCATCTCCTTGCCGTTGATGGCCGCGGCGTCTTCGAAGACGCTGATTTCGATACTGCCGGGGTTGCGGAACCAGCTCCCGAGCTGGTGGTTCATGAGCTCGTAATTGAAGAGCACCAGGAAGAAGACCGGCACGCAGCTCAGGGCCAGGGCGCCCAGCACCAGCTTGGTTTTGAGCATCGATCCCTGGGTCCGGCTCTGGCGCTCGATGTAGAGCTTGACGCCCTCGCGGAAGAGATACCACAGGAGCGCCAGCATCACCAGAAAGATGAGGCTGGAGAGTCCCCAGAAGATCAGGGTCTGGTTGGGATTGGTAGGTTTGAAGCCGCCCAGGCTGAATGAGCCCAGCCACACCACGACCAGCGCCGAAATCAGGAGCAGGATGCTCGCCGAGCCGTAGATGAGCCGCTTCTTCATTGTTTCCTTCTTAGCTTAGCTGGATTCGCGGAACGCGGTGCGATAGCGGTCAGACACTCTTGCTTCCCGGGCTGGCGGGTTTGCGGCTCGCAAACCGGATTCGTTTTGGCAGATGCTCCGCTTCCAGTTCGAGCCCAACGGCATCGTGCCGCGGATCGGCGGCATCGGCCAGCGATCCTGTGTAATGTCGTCCGGCTCATCGAGGCCCGTTCCGCGAGCAAGGCCACCGGCAGGCGCCGTCGCCGGGCATCGCGAATGTCCTGCCCCAGCTTGCGCAGGGCGCGGCCGACAGCCTGCCAACAAGCCTCCACCGGCAGACCCCCGCGTGCATTCCCAATTGCCCCTGCCCGATTCTCGCTGCATCAGGACCGACCTGTTACACTCAAGAAGACAACGAAAACTATGGCCGTCAAGGAAAAAGAGGTCAAGCAGCCTTTGCCGCCCTTGGGCACATGGGCTCCCGCGCTGGCTTTGAGCTGGCTCATTCCGGGAGGCGGCCACTTCCTGTTGAAGCGGACAGGGCGCGGCGTGCTGCTGCTGCTCTCCATCACCACCATGTTCATCTGCGGGTTGATGATGCGTGGCTACATGTTCCAGCCCCAAACCGGGGATCTGCTGACCACCCTGATCAATACGGGCGGGTTCGTGGGCGATATCGCGAGCGGCATTCTCTACCTGCTGACTACATGGCTGGGCTACAACCAGCAGGATATGCCGGGCATGGGGCATGACTACGGCACCAAGTTCCTGGTGACGGCCGGGCTGCTCAACATTCTGGCGATGGTGGACGCTTTCGAGATCGCGGCCGGGAGGAAGAACTAGTGCCCAACATGACCCTTTCGCATTTCGAAGCGGCGTTCCTGTTTGCGCTGCTTGTCTCGGTGGTGATGGGGATCGTGACCAAGTCAAACGATCGCGACCGGCTGCACTACGGCATCTATACCTTCGCCTGTTTCATGGTCGCGTTGTTCGGGCTGGGCTGGTTGATGTATCTGGGCCACGGGTAAATCTACCGGAGGCCGAACATGCCGAAAGCAGTTGCGGGGATCCTGCTGGCGCTTCTCTCGTTCGCAACGCGGGCGCAGACTGTTGCCGCGTCGATGCGCTTCGAGGTTGCGGACATTCAACCGAGCAAACCGGGGACCGGGCAAGACTTCGTCCTGCAGCCGGGCGGGCGCCTCGACGTGAAAGCCGTCTCGCTCAAAGAACTGGTCACCTACGCCTACAACGTGGAAGACGATATGGTGATCGGAGCGCCGCCGTGGCTCGATACGGCGAAATTCGATATCGTCGCCAAGGCGCCGCACAGCGCGCTGGAAACCGATTCCGGGAACAACCTGAACATCTCGGACGCCGTGGCGCGGGTCATGACGGTCAACCTGCTTGCGGACCGCTTCCATTTCGCCGGCCACGTGGTTCAGAAAGAGGCTCCGGTTTATGCCTTGATTGTGGGCAAACACGGTCACAAGCTCAAACCCACCGCCGGCGGCGAATCCAACTGCCGGATGCAGGTGATCCACCTGGTCCGCACCTACGTTTGCCGCAACATGACGATGCAGGGCCTCGCGGAACGCATCCGCGGTGCGGCGGCGGCCTACCTGGATCACCCCGTGGTCGATCTCACGCAGCTTTCCGGCGCCTACGATTTTTCCGCGGCGTGGACTGGAAAAGGGAATCTGCTGCGCTCGGCGCCTTCGCAGGGAGCGGCCAGCGGAGACCCTTCGGCCCCGGCAGCCGCGGCGCCGGCGATCGGCAACGGCATGAGCGTATTCGATGCCTTCAGCAAGCAGCTCGGCCTGGAGCTGGTGCAGCGCAAGCACGCCCTGCCGGCCGTGGTGATCGAGCACATCGACCGCACCCCGACGGAAAACTGAGGCCCGGCTTATTTCGTCTTGGCGCGCTTCTTCGGCGCGGCCGAGGCCTTCTTTCTGGCCGCCGGTCTCTTGCGCGCAGCGGATTATTTTTTCGATCCGTAGGTCAGGTTGATCGTGGTTTTCCCGCTCGAATTCGCGATCACCACGGTGAGAGAGCGGTTGTTGGCATCATCGGTGGCGACCATCATCGAGCCATCGGCGGTATTGCTGGTGAAACTGGATTGCATGCCGAGCTCTTTGGCTTTGTCCTGGTAAAAGGTGTTGACCTTGGCGAGATCGTCGGAAGTGGTATAGGTGACGTTGCCGCCTTCGCCATCGGAGGCGCGTCCGGTGAAGTTGGCCTGCACTTCCGCGCCCGGATACACCGGCACCCAGCCGGGCAAATGGACGGGACCGCCGATCTGCAGGTCGGCCGTCTTGCCGTTTTCGTCTTCCGTGCTGAAATGGAACTTGCCTTCCTTGGCATCGTTGAAATTCAATGTGACGGTCTTGCCGGATTCCCGGTCGCGCACCGTCACGGTGCCGGCCCGGTCATCCTGCCCGACCACCACAAGGTTGTGATTGGACATGGCTGCCACACGGGCCAGAGCGGCCGCGGGATTGCTCCGCGCTCTGTGAACAAAGAACGCTGCCGTACCGAAGATGCCCACGATGCCGAGAAAGATGATTCCGAGAATGGCCACCACGATCCACACAAAGGGGCTGGTCTTGCGCGGCGCAGGGTAAGGCATCGGCATGGCGCCGGGGACTGGCGCGGGCGGCGCCGCCTGGACCGGCGGGGCCGCAGCACCGGATGACGCGGTGCCGCATTGGTTGCAGAACGCGCCCGTTACCGGCGCGCCGCATTTCGTACAGAAGGCCATCTGAATAACTCCTCCGGTTAGACTACCGCAGATTCTGCCGGAATGTTGATAGGATAAGGAGCGAAATGAAGGCGGTGGCGACCATTTCAGTACTGGGTCCCCTGGCCGCCGCGGCCCTGGCGGCCGGTTCGATTGCGCTGTGGTGGTCGCCCCAGTTGAAACTGGCCGGCGTGGCGGCGATCGACCGCAAGCTGGAGGAACGGATCGAGCCCTTCGAACCGGCCGATGGCCAGGGGGTGACGCTCATCAAAGAGGCCGGAGGACAAACCTAAACGCGCCGCGCCTACACCTGCCGCGAGTTCCTGGACCTGCGCGACCAGCAGTTTTCTCCCGGCGACGATTACCAGAACAGCCGCGAGGGCGGCTTCCTCGCGCGCTGCCTTCCGCTGCGCTTCCTGCAGAAGGCCCAGCCTAGCCGGCAGAGCTACGTGCGCGATTTCCGCTGGAGCACAAACGCGCTCGCCGAACTGCCTGTCTTGTTTCTTCCCGTCGAGCAGGAAACGCCCGCCCAGGTCCAGGCGCGTGCCGGCAAAAGCTGGAAGGAGTACGAGCCCACGGCGCGCGTAACCAAAGCGGACGGCAACACCCTCGAAGTGGATGTCCCGGACGCGTGGCAGTGCAGCCTGGAAGTGGTGGCGCGGGGCGATTTCAACGGCGACGGCACCGAAGACCTGCTGGTGCTCGGGTTCCGCCAGGCCACCGGCGGAACGTTCAAAGAATTCCCCGTATTCGTGCTCACCCGCCTGCACCGCGACGCGCCCCTCGAACTCCTCCAGAGGATGTAACACTTCTAACTTTCGTCCGCCGAAGGGCCGTAGATGGCGGGCACCGGAACATCGTTGAGCCGCAGGTAGACCGTGAGCTGTCCACGGTGATGAATGCAGTGGTTCATGACGAAGGAGCGGATGCACACGATGCGCGGCATAGTGAACAGGGCGTTGCCGCCCTGCAGCAACGACCACGGCTGCATGTACCGCTCGTCGGAGGCGGAGCACAGCCCGGCGCGCGCCGCCTGAACCGATTCATCGAAGCGCCGCAGGAGGTCCGCGGACGAAGTAGCGGGGTTCGCCTGGTAGGGCGGGGCGCCGGGAGGCGCGAAATCGAAAGTCTCCGTGGTCATGACATCGGCGGCCCAGTGCACCATTTCGGCCAGGTGGGTCGCGAGATGGACCATATCGAAGGACTTGGGATGCGGTTTAAATGAGAACCGGGCCTCCGGCACGCGTTCGAGAACACGGCGGGTGTTGGCCATTTCTTGATCGAATTCAGGAAGCAGAGCATCGGCGATTCGCATGAGGTTTCTCCTCAGCGATATTCGCCTTTTGTTCGCCAGAAGTCAAGGGAAATCGTGCCTCGCCGGCGAGGCGCTCAACCGCAGCCGGGACAGCGCTTTAGCTGCCGCCCTGGGCCACGGAACCGGCTGTAGTCAGTTGAGAATTCCCGGTCGTCCAGACGCCGTTGACGGCGGGCCGTCCGCTGCCGACCAGAAAGGCGCACGCAAGGGCAATGAAGGTCATGAGAAGCGTGTATTCGATCAGGTCTTGCCCGTCTTCCTCACGCCAGAATCCGTGTAAGTACCGCGCCATGCTTCCTCCTGGTCGCAATTACAACCCAGGAAGCACCCTCCTTGCAAGAGTTAACTCCCGAAGTTAGTACTGGCGTGTAGCCGATCAATAAGAAATACTAACCAGAGTTAGTAAGAGTCCTGAGACATTGCTATCTTTAGTTAGCGGACGTTATAGACCGCTGATAGCACTATCGTAAGTGACCTTCTATTGGACAGATTTCGCACCGCCCTCTTTCTGCCACCTGATCACTTCCGGCAGCCACAATACGTTAATCCGGTCGACGGTATCGCTCGACGCGACGTTTTCGGCGCTGGCCAGCATCTGCTGCTGCATGTAGCCGGCGTCGACGGTGTGTGGACCGGGAAAGAGACGGCTGAAGTCGGTCAGCGCCTGGGCCGCGGCGCGCAAGGGTCCCGCGGCATCGTGCGGATGGCCTTCGAGGATGCGGGCGCGGGCCAGTTCCAGGTTCTGCTGCGCGCGCAGCAACGGGACGTCGCCATCGATGCGCGTCTGGATCACGCTTTGCGGAATGGCCGCCAGCTCGCTGGAAGCAAGATCCCAGTTGCCGTTCTGAACGGCGGACAGGGCATTGTCGAGATGCCGCCCGGCGCTGCTTACATCCAACATGGAAGCCGTCCCCTGCTGCTCGACTTCGGCAATGGTGGTGTTCTTTTTGAGGCGGTCGGCACTCATCTCACCGTGGTTGTGTTTCACGTCGACATACGTGGTGGTGGTCTGGATCTGGCGCCGGACTTCGACCAGGACCGGCCCGGGGTGAGATGCCATGGCGCGCAGGATTTCGCTATCCAGAGCCTGCCCCTGCCGGATGTGGTCGATTGCCGCGGCGCTGTCCCGCTGCGAAACCGCGGTTTGCGCGGCGCGCGCCTGGCCCAGAATCCCTACCGCCATTCCGGACAGTCCCTGCGCACCAGCCGACGCGGCACATGCCAGAAGAATCGTGAGTGTGCGTCTCATGGCATTACACCGCTCTCCGCCCGGTGAACAGTCCGATCAGGAACAGGGCGATGAAGATGAAAAAAAGCACCTTGGCTATGCCGGCAGCCGCCGCGGCGATTCCGCCAAATCCGAATATAGCTGCGATGATTGCCAGGATCAGAAAGATCCATGCATAACTCAGCATTGGAAACCTCCAGACCGAGAGTTGCAATCGCCGGACCAGAACCGGATGTGAAGGAGCAGACCAGGAGACGGACGGGGCTTCTCGAGGAAATGTGGAGCGCACCACTTGGCCGTGCCAGCCCCCGTTATTGACCCACGTTTGTAAACGGGGTGGGTGTCCCCCGAGCGCCTTCAGGCTTCTCCCTATGCGGCCGAAACCGCCGGGAGCTTGCGCACCAGCGCCAAAGTCGAGCAGGACTCCCTATTTTGATAGTGTTGGATCAAAATAGGTGGACCAACACCTGCGTTGCAGACACGCTCCAGGCACCATTATCGCAGGGATTTGAATTATTAAAGTTTTAATTGAAAGCGCGCGGTTCGCCGCGCCGATCCTAGCCCGGCCGCCGGACGCCCGCCCGGCGAAGCTTCGGTTTGTTCCAGCCTTCGAGATTCAGCGCCGCGGCAGCGCGGATGAGATCCTTCAGGGCCGCCTCATCGATCTTCTCCCCTTCGTGGATGTCGATGGCGCGCCGGACATTTCCCTCCAGGCTGGAGTTGAACAGCCGCGAGGGGTCCGGCAATGCAGCTCCCCTGGCGAATGTCATCTTGACGACGTTTTTGTACGTTTCTCCTGTACAAACGATGCCGCCGTGCGTCCAGGTGGGAGTTCCCCTCCATTTCCATTCTTCGGCGATCTCCGGGACTGCCTCGTGAACAATCCGGCGCACTCGGGCGAGCATCTTCCCGCGCCAGTCCCCCAGCTCCAGGATTCTCTCGTCGATGAGTGCGGATGCAGACTTTGTCGGGGCGGAAGGTTTCATACACAGCTCCAATGTTTCAATCTCGCTCAGCATATCCCGCGGCCGGCCGCGCGGCTTCCATGCGGCGCCAGAAGAAGTACGAAAGCCCCCACAGCACGCTGGTTCCCGCCGCAAAACTCCAGGCCTCCGGACCGTCGCCCACGGCCAGATGGGCGATGAGCGCCGAGGCGAGATTGATGGCGAAGCCGGCGAATACCCACTCCTTGAGCCGCGCCGGCGCCGGGGCAAGCAGCAACAGCACGCCGAGAAGCTTGGCCCACGAGAGCTCCACCCGGAAGTAGGCGGGGAAGCCGAGATGCGTGAACTCCGCCGCCACCTGCGGCAGGCGCAGTTGCGCATAAGCCGTGAAGCTCATCTGCAGACAGAAGAGCGCAGTGACCGTCCAATAGAGAATCGTCGTGGCCTTCGTCGCGCTCCTGACAGGCGCGAAGGCCGGCATTTCGAGTGTCGATCCCATACCGTTCCTGCTCCTTTCGATCTACGAATTCTGCTCCGCCTTGGGCGCTCCGCTGGAGGTTTCATCGGCGAACTGCCTGCCGTATTCGGCGCTCAATCGCTGCCAGCCGCTGAACTTCATGGACTCGGGGCCAACCACGCGGCCGATGGGAGTTCCGCCCAGAAGGCGATCCAGCACGTCGAAACAGATGTGCCAGCTCGCGGCGCCCCAGGAAATGTACCGGCGATCGATGCTGTGCCACAGCGTCAGGCGCGTGCCGCCGCCAATGGCTTCGAGTTCCCATCGCATATCGCCGTACTCGAGCAGATGGGGAGGGTCGGCGCGCGTCACCTTCGTTTCCAAAGCCTGCGGAGCTCCCACCCAGGTGAGCTTCACGGTTCCAATGGCGCCCAGGCTCCCGTCGGCATCGAAGGGCGCCCATTCCCGCAAATGCGCCGGGTCGGTGAGCGCCTGCCAGACTTTCTCCGGCGAGTGGCGCAGCTCCCGGACGAGAATCAGCGTCCATTTGTCTCCGTCTTTCCGTACCTGCGCCCCGCCGGCGGGACCCGGCATGTACTGCTCGCGATCGCTCATCTTCTTCTCCTCGTCTTTGTTTTCGCCGGTGTGGATGCGGATTGCTCCATGCGGTCGAGGTGGCGTTCGAGAGCATCCAAGTGCGCGGACCAGAATCGACGGAACGGAGCCAGCCAGGCATCCACCTCCTGCAGCGGTTCGGGCCTCAGCCGGTAGAGACGGCGCTGCGCGTCCACGGTCGATTCCACGAAACCGGCCTCGCGCAGCACCCGCAGGTGCTTGGACACGGCCGGCTGCGGCATGCGAAGCCGGCGCTCGATCTCTCCCACGGACTGTTGGGACGAAACCAGCAGGCTCAGAATCGCCCGCCGGTTCGGCTCCGCAATGATGTCGAACACGGATTCCACACTTTTTATATACTCTAATCAGCATATACTTGTCAAGGTATATGCGTGGTTCGGAATACGCCCCCCGCCGCGACGGTTCCCTCCCTGGCCGCGGGTCTGAACTATTAAATTTTTAATTGACAGGCGCCGGGGACAGGCGTATCGTCTAACTATTATTTCTTTAATGGAAGGAGCCCCGGTGGCCCGCAAACGTTCCCCCAACCTCACCGACGCCGAGCTGCGTCTCATGGAGGTCCTGTGGGCGAAGGGCAGCGCCACCGTTTCCGAGGTGGTCGACGCCCTGCCCGGACGGCCGCCGCTCGCCTACTCCACGGTGCTCACCACGCTCCGCATCCTGGAAAACAAAGGCTATCTGAAGCATGTCAAGGAGGGCCGCGCCTTTGTCTACCGCCCGCTGGTGGCCCGCGAACAGGAGCGCCAGAAAGCCGTGAGCCACCTGGTGCGCCGCTTTTTCGACGGCTCGCCGGGGTTGCTCATGCTCAACCTGATCGAAGCCGAGAAGATCCCCCCGGCGGAACTGGCTCGCCTGCGCAAACGCATCGCGGAGGAGGAGTCATGACGGCCCTGCTCTCGGCGCTGGTCAACGGGGCGGTTGCCGGCGCGCTGGTGTTCATCGCCGCGTGCCTCGCGATGCCGGCCGTGCCGCGCCGCGCTCTCAACGCCGCCACACGCTACGCCCTGTGGTGGACTGTGCTGGCGGTGACGGTCGCACTTCCGCTCGCATATCTCCCGTGGCACCGCGCATCGCAGCCGCCGCGCGCCGCGGCGCACGTCTTCGCACCGGCCGTGCCTCCGCCGTCCATTCAGACGATGGTCCCGCCCCCTGGACCGCCGCCGCGCCACACGGTCGCGCGGCCCATGCCGATAACGCGCGCGGCCGCGGTCCCCCGCTTCGAAGCCCCGCGCCCGATGGCAATCGCACCCCGCGAACCTTCTTCCCGCGCTCCGTTATTTCCGTTGCGGCTGGCGGAAACCCGCTGGACCCGCTGTGTTCTTCTCGCGTGGCTCGCGGCGTCGCTGCTGCTGTTGCTGCGCGTGGCGGCGGGCAGTATTGCGCTGGCGAGCCGCAGCCGCCGCGCGCGGGATGCCGCGCCTTCTTTGCGCGGGCGAGCCGCGGCCTGGCTGGCAATCTGCGGCGCTGGCCGGCGCGGAATCCGGCTGGCCGCTTCGGAGGAGATTGCCTCACCGGTCGCAGTCGGTCCGTGGAGACCCGCCATTCTCATCCCGGCGCGCCTGCTCGATTCGCTGGACGCCGCCGAACTGGATCAGATCGGCCTGCATGAAGCCGCGCACCTGGGCCGCCGCGACGATTATGCCCTCCTGGCGCAGCGGATCCTCGAAGCGGTCTTCGTCTTTCATCCCCTGGTGCGCGCCATCGGGCGGCGCATCGACCTGGAACGCGAGATCGCGTGCGACGATATCGTGCTCGCGGCCACGGGCCGGGCCGGTTCCTACGCCACCTGCCTGACCCGCATGGTCGAATTGTGCGGCTGCGTACGCGCGCCCCTGGCGGGAGCGGCAGCCACGGGCCACGGTTCGCACCTGGCGCGGCGCATCGATATGCTGCTCGACCGCCGCCGCCACACCGGAACCCGCCTGTTGCGGGCACGGCTCGCAGTGACTATGGCGGCGCTCGCCGCGCTGGCTTGGACGGCTGCGCGCATGCCGGCCGCGGTCGCCTTTACGCAAACCGGGCGCCCCGCGCCCGCGCCCATCGTGCGGCACGCCCTTCTCCCAGCGGCCGCCTTCTCCGCCTCGGCGGCTCCGCAACCGGAACCCGCCGGCTTCGAGGCGAAGGTGATCGAAGATTCCTCCGGCAGCCCGCTGCCCTCGGCGGAAGTGCGTTTTCACAAGGCGGGCCAGATCGAGCTCGCGGCCGATCTCGATACCGATGGCCAGGGCTTCGCTCGCGCGGCAACCCTCCCGGCGGGAGATTATTCCGTCGAATTCCTCAAGCCGAACTTTGTCACCGCCACCATGAGCCTGCATTCGCCCGCAAGCGGGCTCACCGTGCGGCTGGTGCGCTACGGCATCATTTCCGGACAGGTGCTGGACGAGCGCGGGCAGCCGGTTCCGGGGCGTATTCACGCGCCCTACGGCCGCACCATCGGCGGCGCGCGCGTAACCATTCTGACGCGCGATGAAGCCGGCCATTTCCGCAAATACCGCGAGGCCGAGCTGGAAGACGGCGGCCGCTACCGCATTTACGATCTGCCTCCCGGCCAGTATGCGCTGGGCCTCTGGTACGACGGTCTGCCGGATGGCTCCGGCGTGCAGTTGTATCCGAACAACGCCGATCCGCGCGTGTTCCCGATCGCAGGCGGCGAAGAATATAACGACGTCGATTTTCTGGTTTCGCCGCGCGCCGTGTTTCCGGTGAGTGGCAAGGTGCAGCTTCCCAACCCGAAGGACCAGTACGCCCTGGCACTCGGCCTGCCCGACCAGCCGCTGCTGCCCATCGCCCAGACTCTCACCGAAGGCGGCGGCGCGTTCCATTTCGCCAAGGTTCCCGCGGGCGCATACGACCTGTTTGTGGCCGGCCCTTCCCGCGGATACGGCGCACACGATACCGTGCTCGGACCCAACCCCCGGTTCGCGCGCATGCGAATCGATGTCGGGCAAAATGTGGAAGGGCTGGACATCGCCGTCAGCCCGGGCCGCTCGGTGAACGTAACACTGCGCGCGCACGGGTCGGATAAGCTGCCCGCGGGCTGCCCGTCGAGCGCCGGCGTGTCGGTGGATTACCTCGAACCATGGGGCATTCTGCCTATCGGCCGGGCGCAGGCGGCCTTCGGCAAGGAGCTGCCGATTGCCGATCTCGCTCCAGGCAAGTACCGGCTGATGGCGAACGGCCTCGGCGACAACTGCTACCAGGTGGGCGCACCATTGGTGGATCTGACTTCGGGTCCCGCGGACACGGCAGTGATCGAAGTCGCCGCGGCCGGTTCGCTGCACGGCACGCTGAGCGGCGCCGCGCGGCCGGGCGAGTTCGCGGTAGTGCTCCTTCCCGGCGACGGCGCCGGTGATGCGCGGATCGCCTTTCCCGATTCCGAAGGCCATTTCGCTTTCGATTCCCTGCCCCCCGGCCGTTACCGGGCGGCGGCGCGCCCGACGGCGCAGCCGAAAGCGCGCTGGGTGGCAGACGTCGCGCGCATGACCGCAATTGAAATCGCCGGCGGCACTCCGACCCGCATCGAACTGCCCGCGCCCGCGAAAGGAGCCGGTCAATGAGAGCGCGGTCGCTGTTTTTCCTTCTCACCGCTGCCGGCGCCGCATTCGCTCAGGTCGCGGGACCGGCCACCGATGCTTCCGTCAGCGGTGTAGTGAAAGACTCGGTGACCGGCGAGCCGCTGGCCAATTACAACGTCTCGACGGAAGTCAATGTCACCTGGACCGGCGACACGGTGGTCCAGGGCAATACCACCCGGGATGTGGTTTCTGTGACGGACGCCCAGGGGCACTATCAACTGATGGGGCTGCCGCCGGCGACCTACCGGATTGAGGCGCGCAGTTCGGAAACCTTCGGACCCAGTGTGACGCGGCGAATCACCGTCGCCGGTCACAACCTGGAAAACATCGATTTCCGCATCGAACTGCCCGGCACCATTTCCGGCAGAGTCATCGATGAAAACATGGAGCCTGTGCCCGGGATCAACGTGGTGCTCGTGGCGCGCGAATATTATCGCGGGGAACTGGGCTACTTTTTCCGCGAGATGACCCGCACCGACGATCGCGGGCAGTACACCGTGGCTCGCGTGAAGCCCGGCCGTGCCTTCCTGTTGATGGCCGAGAAGCGCGCCAATCGGCTGACGGCGCATTCGGAAGTGCCGCTCGACCCGAAACTGCGGCGGCGCGCGCCGGTGCGGACCTTTTACCCCAACGCGCCCGACATGGAGGGCGGTTCCTTCCTGACCCTGCGGCCGGGCGAAATCCGCGAGGGCGTGGATATCGAACTGCAAAAGGCGCAATCGTATTGCATGGAAGGAACGGCTTCAGGCGCCAATGGGCCAGGCGCGATGACTTTTGTCATCGATGGCGTGCAACCCGCGGCCGGAGTGTCCAGCAACGGCGGCATGATGACATCGCAGCCCACGGCAAGGACCGGGCCCGATGGTAAGTTCCGTGTGTGCGATTTGTACCCCGGCGTCTTTCGGTTCACGCTGATGGATCGCGCGCCCGATTTCCAGGATCCCAACCAGGCGGCCAACCGCACCACGGAGCTCATCACGGTTGGCGACCACGACCTGAAGAATCTGCGGATCGCCACCCGGCCGCTGGCGATCGACGGCGAAGTCGCCCTCGATGGACCCGCGCCGCTGAACCCCGTCCCCAGCCGCGTGAATGTTGTGATGGAGCCTCTCCTGCGCCAGCAGGTGCCGGGCGAACGGTATGGCGATCGAGTGGATTGTCCCGGCACATTCACCTTCGCCGGGCTGGTTCCCGCCGACTACGGGCTGCGCGTGCTGGCAACCGGGAAGGGCCGCTACGTCAAAGATGTTACCTATGCGGGAAACAGCATTCTCTACGGAGCTCTGCACCTGGGAAACGCGGTGCAGGGTGAAACGCTGCGGATTCTCGTCGGCCAGGATGGCGGCAAGTTCGAGGCATCGGTAGCCGACAAAGACGGCAACCCGATGGCACAGGTCCACATCATCGCCGTGCCGGCCGATATCGCCTCGGAAGCCGCTCTGCAAGCGGCAATGGCGCAGGGAGAAACGGACCAGGCCGGCCGTTATCAGAGCAGCACGCTCGCGCCGGGGAAATACTACGTGTGCGCGACATTCGATGACGTGAACGCCACGCCGGAATCGATCGCCAGACTGTGGCGCGCGCGGCCCCTCTTTTCGGAGATTGAGATTCCGCCCAACGGTTCGCCGCAGGTGACCCTGATACCGATCGCGCTCAAGTAAGCCTCACTCCACCATGTTCGGATGGCTGAACAGAAAGTGATCGAAATAGTAGTGCATCAGCAGCACGCTGAGCACCACCACGAAGTAACTCTGGTCTGCGCTCAACGGCGTCACCGCGCGCACCGCCAGGGTCACTACCACCATGAAACCGGTAGCGGCCAGGAAGCAGGCGTAGTAGGCGCCCATGCCCTGGCGGCGGACCAGGCTGCGCACGAAGCCGTCATCGATTTCGCCCCGCTGCTCCCGCAGGCGGTTGATCAGCCACAACAGGAACAGGTATTGAAACGAGTGCCAGGTGTTGTACCCCTGGAAGAGCACATCCAGGTTCGAACCCATGGGCAGCAGGAACGATACCACCGTGGTGACGCCGATCAGCAGGGTCTTGGGGACGCTGCCCCGGCCTTCGCGGAATTCAAGGATGGTCTTGCCGACCCAGGCCACCAGGAAGGCGCCGAAAAACGCCCCGGCAATTTGCGGCAGCGGCAGCGCCCGCAGCCAGTCGGGGTACGGCAGCACGACGCCGCCTACATAGAACTGGCGAAGGGACAACTTGTAAATTCCGATCGGGTAAAGCCCCGTCAGGATCAGACCGTAGTCCACGTAGCGCGACCAGGACGCTTCCTGCCGTCCCGACCGCTGGCGATAGCAATCCGTCAGGTAAATCACCTGATGCAGAACGTGCAAAGAGGCCCACGTAAAGAAGAAGGTGATGAGCGCCGTGTAGTTATAGACCCCCAGGAGAATGACGATCACCGGCAGGATCAGGGATGCCGCCGTGTACCAGGGGTGGCGCGCACGGAATCGGCCGTCGAGGAACGTAAAGGTGATGGTGGAGAACAGGTGCGGACCGCCAATGAGGGTCGCGACCGTGATATTGATCAGGTCGATCGCCTGCTGCTGCCGCATCCATCCCGTGCTCTGCGCCAGCCAGGCAACTATAAAAGGAAGCGGCACGAGAATGGCGCTCCCGATGATCAGGGAGAGGTCCCACGAGGGTTTGTAGATCCAACCCGGCTCTCTCCGGGGCATCAGCAGGGGCGAGGCACCCGCGTACGCAGCCATAGGCAGATCATAACCTGACCCCCGGCGGGAGGCAACGCACTTTCCCAAGGCGGCCGTTTTGAGCGCCAATCGTGGTTTCCAACCGTCCCGATTGGTGAAAACTCACTGTCGGCGCGGGATATCCGCTCGAATGGACCCAGCCATACTGTAGTTTTTCCCGATCGTGTCTAAAATGATCCATACCGCCATTTCGACAAACGGCCTCAGGGGGTCTGCGCCTCCGACGGAACCCCTGAGGCTAGTGCGCCTCGTCGTAATTCTCCACACGCCACTTGTTTTTGGGCTGCAATGGACATAGGATTGAATTCGAAGGACGGAAATTCAGATGAAACTGTCTTTTGTTGTCTCGCTCCTCGTAGCTGCGAGTTTCGTAGGTTACGCACAACAGGCGATGCCCCGGATGACCTCTGTCGATCCCATGAACGGGAAGAAGGGGGATGTGATCGTCGTCACCGGCGAGAACCTGCAAAAAGACTTTGTTGCCAAGGTGTATCTCACTGACGGAAAAAACGACGTTCCCGTGGAAGTCGTCGAACAAACCGCCACGTCGATTAAGTTCAAGATTCCGGTAAAGGCCGCGGCCGGCGAACGGCTGACCCTCATGGTGCTGACCACGGGCAAGGACGCTAAGTACATCGAGCAGCCGGTCAAATTGCTGATCGACGAGCAGTGACACCGGGATGTGGGGCTGCCACCCTGGCCGCCGCCGCCCTTTCAGGCGGCTTTCCGGCCGGCCCGCACCACATCCTCTAACCCTGCATCCTACGAGCCGCCGCGGTGGTAGGGCGTAGAGAGATACCGCCGCGACTCCTGGGCGGCTTCGGCTTCGGGCGCGTATGCGATGGCTTTGCGGTAGGCTTCCAGGGCCTGCTGCCGGTGGTGGGTCATATCGTAGATCTGTCCCATCCGCAGGTAGGCAAACGTTCCCGTATTGAGGTCAACCGCGTCGGTGGCGGATGCCGCGGCGACCTTTTTCATATTCTCCAGGGCATCGTTCAGATCGTTGTACCAGAACTCGATGGTGCCTTCCTGGAAATACACCTTCTCCCACGGCACGCGATCGTAGCCCGGCGCGTGCTCCTCTTTGAGATGCGCCACCTCCTGCACCGCCGCCATGGCATCGTTCTTGTCGTTCGACATGCTGTACATCTGGGAAAGCTCCAGGCGGAGAAGGTAGTTGCGCGGAAAGCGCCCGATCAGGTCCTTCACCAGCGGCACCGCGTAACGGGCTTCGTTTTCGCGGCGGTACAGTGCGCAGAGAAAGATCTCCGCATCCACCTTGTTGTCCTTGCCGTTGCGCGCCACGTCCTGCACGATGTGAATGCCCTGCTGCTTATCGCCGTGCAGCCCGATCAGGAACCCCAGCATGCGATAGGTCCAGGGCAGGCTGCCCAGGATGTAATCATGGAGCCCTTCCACCAGGCGGGCATCCACGTCGCCGGGGTCGAGCTGTTCGATGCGGTTGTGGGCCCGCCTCGCCGCGGTGGCATCGCGCAGGGAATCGCGCCACGATTTCTTCACCACCCAGTAATAATCGCTGCGCAGCCCGTACGAGATGCCCAGGGAGTACAGCGCCGCCGTGTCGTTGGGGTTCTTCGCCAGCCGCGCATTGGCCAGCCGCATGGCGGTATCGATTTCATCCAGGAAGCGCTTCTCCGTCGCCGGCGAAGGGTTCAATTTCGGCCGGCGCAGAAACGAATTGGTCCCCGAAACCAGCTCGCTTTCCAGCGCTCCGTTGCGGTACATCTCCTTGAATACAATGGCGTGCGCCAGGTGGTTGTGGAGGTCGGGCGAAGTCGGGTCGACCGCGATGGCGTTTTCGAAATCGGCGATCGCCTGGTCGAATTCCAGGTTGTAGAAATGGTCGTACCCCTGGCGCACCAGGTTCTCCTGATTCTCCTGGGCGAAAAGCTGCACGGCGGCCAGCAGCAACAGGGGCAGAAAAAGCCTCACGATTCTATTTTACCGGCAGGGGCCAGCCCGCCCCGCCGCGCACGTTAGAATCGAATTTGATTCTGGTTCAAAACGTTTCCAAGTTGTACCGTTTGTACCCGCGGCCCGGCGACCGGCTGCGGGAGATGCTGCCCGGCAGCCGCTGCCTGCACTCCGATTTCTGGGCCCTGCGCGACATCAGCTTCAGCGTGGAAAAAGGCGAAACGCTCAGCCTCGTCGGCCCCAACGGCTGCGGCAAGAGTACGCTCCTGCAGATTGTCAGCGGCATTCTGCAGCCCACCAGCGGGCGCGTGGTGACGCGCGGTCGCATCGCCGCCCTGCTCGAGCTCGGCGCCGGATTCAACCCCGAGTTTTCCGGCCGCGAAAACGTCTACCTGAACGGCGAAATCATGGGCCTGTCGCGCGCCGCCATCGAGAAAGCCATGCCGTCGATCGAAGCCTTCGCCGAAATCGGCGAATTCATCGAGCGCCCGGTAAAAGAATACTCCAGCGGTATGTATGTGCGGCTGGCGTTTTCCACCGCCATCCACGTGGATCCCGAAATCCTCATCGTCGATGAAGCCCTCGCCGTGGGCGATGCCGTCTTCGCCAACCGCTGCGTGCGCAAATTCCAGGAGCTGCGCGAGCGCAAAATCACCGTGCTGTTCGTCTCCCACGATCTGGGCCTGGTCAAGCAGCTCTCCGACCGCGCCATCCTCCTTCTGCACGGCCGCATTGAAACGCTCGGCGAACCGAAGGACGTCATCAACCGCTACATCGGGCTGGTGCTCGAAAAGCAGCAGTCGCAAAACAAAAAGGACGACCGCGTGCGCTCCAGCTTCCGCCACGGCGATGGCACCAGCGAGATTCTCTCCGTGACCCTTCTCAATGCGCGCGGCGAAGCCGTCGCCTCCATCGCCAGCGGCGAGCCGGTCACGGTGCGGGTGCGCTGCCGCTTTCACCGCGCCATCGAAGATCCCATGGTCGGCATCCTCATCCGCACGCGCATCGGCATGGATGTGTACGGCACCAACACGCGCATCGAGCACGCAAACCTGGGCGCCTTCGCGGCGGGCGACGAACTGGAGGTCGATTTCCGCATCGAATGCTGGCTCACGCCGCAGCCCTACACCCTGACCGTCGCGACCCAGAATGCCGACGGCACGAGCCACGACTGGCTGGATGACGCCATCGCCTTCGACGTCGTGGATACGCGCGTCGCCGCCGGCGTGGCCAACCTGAGGGCGCAAGTGGAATGGCGCGTTTCACGGTAAAAGTGCACCCCCGCGCCCGGCGATCGGCTGTCGCCGGACGCTTCGGGGACGCATACAAGCTCGATCTCGCCGCGCCGCCGGTGGATGGCAAAGCCAACGAGGAGTGCATCCGCTTCCTGGCCGAGCTGGCCGGCGTGCCGAAATCGCGCGTGCGCATTGTGAGCGGCGCAACCGCGCGCGTGAAAGCAATCGAAATCGAAGGCCTGGACCAGGCCGAAGCGGAACGATTGTTGAGCGCATCCACCTCCAGGTAGCGCGCACACCCCCCTTCCCGCCTTCCCGCTCCGGCGCTATGCTGGAGTTTCCCTATGGATGTCGACAAAATTCAACAGCAGCTTCGCGCCCAGAAACTCGACGGCTGGCTTTTCTTCGATCACCACCACCGCGATCCGCTCGCCTATCGCGTGCTCGGCCTCAAGCCGGCTGCGCCCACGCGGCGCTGGTATTATTGCATCCCGGCCAATGGCGAACCGCGCGGCCTCGTTCATCGCATCGAAAGCGGCTCGCTCGCGGGACTGCCCGGCGAGATGACGCAATACTCCAGTTGGAGCGAGCAGGTGGCCGGATTGCGCACCCTCACCGCGGGCATGCACCGCGTGGCCATGCAGTACTCGCCCTTGTGCGCCATTCCGTACGTTTCCATGGTGGATGCCGGCACCATCGAACTGGTGCGCAGCGTGGGCCTGGAAGTCGCCAGCTCCGCCGAGCTCATTCAGTTCTTCGAGGCGCGCTGGTCGCCCGATGCGCTGGAATCGCATCTCGAAGCCGGCCGCCGCGTGGATAAAGTGCGCGCCGCCGCCTTCGGCCTCATTCACGAGCGCACGCGCAACGGCGTCCCCGTCAATGAATACGAAGTCCAGCGCTTCGTGCGCGAGGGCTTCGAAAAGGCCGGGCTGTTCACCGATCACGGCCCCATCGTCGGAGCCAATGCCAACGCCAGCGATCCCCACTACGAGCCCAGCGCCGAACACCACGCCCCGATTCGCCCGGGCGATTGGGTGCTGCTCGACATGTGGGCCAAGCTCGACCGGCCCGGCGCCGTCTACTACGACATCACCTGGACGGCCTTCTGCGGCGACCACCCCAGCGACGAAATGCGCAAGGTCTTCGGCGTGGTCACCGGTGCGCGCGATGCCGCCATCCAGCGCGTACAGCAGGCCGTCAAAAACGCGCAGCCCCTCCACGGATGGGAAGTGGACGATGCCTGCCGCGCCGTCATCCTGTCGGCCGGCTACGGGCAGTATTTTACGCACCGCACCGGCCACTCCATCGGGGTCGAAGTCCACGGCAACGGCGCCAACATGGACAATCTGGAGACGCACGACGAGCGGCGCGTCTCTCCCTGGACCTGCTTTTCCGTCGAGCCGGGCGTGTACCTGCCGGCCTTCGGAGTGCGCTCGGAGATCAACATGTTCGTCGGCGACACCGAAGCCCGCGTCACCGGCGAAATACAGCGCGAAATGGCCCTGCTCTGATGCCTCTGCAAGCCCTGGCCGCGGTCGCGACGCTGCTTTCGTTTTCGCAGCACGGCAACCGCGTCGAGTTCCAGGCGGATCGCGGCGCCGCGGAAATGGTCTGGCTCAGCCCCGGCACGTTTCGCTTTCGCCGCGCGCTCGAAGGGGCGCTGCCACCGGCGGAAACGCCGGCGCCGGAAGGGGTTGTGCACATCCAGATCGATGAAACACCGGGCGCCGTGCGTATCCGCTCGGAAAAGATCGCCGTCACGGTGCAGAAGCGCGGTCTGCTGGTGGCGGTCCGCAATCTCGAAGGGGCCTCTCTGATGGAAGATCTCTCCGAGCCGGAAGCGCACGATGGCGTCGTCACCTGGGAGCGCCGCATGGACGCGAGTGCGCGCTATTACGGCCTTGGGCCGCGTGCCGCCGAGGACTACGACCTGCGCGGTCAATCCATCGCCTCCGAGTTTCCGCTGCTCCTTTCCACCTCCGGCTACGGCGAATTTCACGCCGGGCGCGGCCCGTTCCGCTTCGATTTTACGGCGCCCGGCAGCTACCGCATCCAGGCTCCGCGCGTCGATTATTACGTCTACTTCGGTCCCCGTCTGAAGGCCATCTTCGAAGAGCACAAAAAAGCCGCCGGGTTCGCCGCGTTGTGGCAGCCGGCCCCCACGCCGCCCCGCGACGCGCTGCTCAACCTCACCCAGGCCGCCCTGAGCGCCATCCTCAATCCGGGCTTCGATCTCTCCGCCTATGACCACGCCCCCGCCGGCGAGCGCCGCCGCGCGCGGCAGGTCTTCTCGCTCGTGCCGCACGCCCGGCCCGGCGTCGAAGGCCTCAGCGGCTTCCGCCAGCAGCTTGCCACCTTCTTCGCCGCCTACGATCCCGAAGTGGATTACAAAGGCTACCCCGTCTGGCATGCCCTGCCCTTCCAGTTTCCCGGCGATCCCGAGTGCGCCCTTCACGCCGACGAATTCATGCTCGGCGACGAAATGCTGATCGCGCCCATTCTGGAAGGCACGTCACGTTCCGTCTACCTGCCGCAAGGCGCCTGGACCAATCTGGAAACCAATGCCGTGCTGCAGGGCCGCCGGACCGTGACCGTGGAAACACCAGCACTCCCGGTCTTCGCGCGCAACGGCGCCATTGTCCCGCTCGATTCGCCGGGCGGCATGGCGCTGCACTATTTCCCGGAACTGGCCGCCGAGTTTTTCATTGTCGAACCCACCGCCAACGATTATTCTCAGGTCCACGCCGCGCCCGCGGGCGACGAGATGCGCCTCGAGATCGAATCCAAAGTGGCGCGCGACTACCAGTGGGTGGTGCACCACGTCGAGCGGCCCGCAGCCGTGGGACTCGCGCAGACCCGCTACCGCCCGGCGCCCTCGGCCGACCGCATGAGCGAAGGCAGTTACTTCTACGACGCGGCGCAGAAAAACCTCCACGTGCGCGTGCACGTCAAAGCCGGCGAAGACTGCATTGTCAATCTGAGCTTTTGAAAGCCGGCCGGCCGATTCAGACTCCGCCATCCGAAAAATAGAGTTAAATAAGAGCATGGCCTCCGTTGCCGTTGTCTCCTGGCGCGCCGCCGTGCTCGCCCGCTGGATCGCCCGCGTCTCCGGCGGCCTGCTGTTTCTCTTCTTTCTCGCCCTGGTGATCGGTGAAGGCCCGCCGCCGCTCCTCGCCATGGGCCCGCATGAGCGCGCCTTCTGGTTCGGCCTGCTCGCCCTGTTTGCCGGCCTGGCCCTGGCCTGGATCTGGGAAGGCTGGGGAGCAATTCTCACACTCGCCGGCTGGGTCTTCCTGTGCGTACTGGCACGCCGGCTGCCCGCCGGAGCCCTCTTTCTGGTTCCCGCGGCCATTGCGCTCCTGCACCTGCTCTGCTGGCTGCGCCTGCGCCTTCCGGCCCCGGCAATGGCGCCCGCTCCAGCCGCCGTCCGCATCGCGGCCCGCGTCGCCTGGGCGCTCGCCGCCGTCTTCGCGCTGCTGTGCGCCAACGAAATCTTCGGCAATCCGCCGCTGATGACGCCGGCACTGCGTCCGAATTCGAATCTGGCCGGCCGCTGGCAATCCACTCCCGGAAGTCCGCTCTCCGCGGCACTCGAGATCCACTCCGATGGCAGAGTCACCGGTGCGGTTGCCGACATTCCTCTCGTCGACGCGCGTTTCGCCAACAACCGCACCTGGTTCGGACGCCTGATGCACTGGAGGAACGAGTATTCCCTGGAAGCCCGAGGCATCCACGCAGGTTTCACGCTTCGCAACGGCCGCCTGGAAGGTGCGGTGCAGGAGGCCCACGGCCCGTATGGGTTGACCCTTGCGGCACAGCGCTGACAGCGCTTGATTCGCACTAGCCGGCAGACCGGGAGGTGTATAATCCTTATCACCCAGGGACTCCCCGATCCGGAGGGGAATACGATTGGAGGCCCACACGAGTATGATGCGAATCCACATCGCACTTCTCGCGGCACTGCTTTGCGCGGCGCCGCTCATCAGCCAGACCCCGCAGCAGGTAGAGGCCCGACTGGCACAGTTGCCGCCCGATCAGCGCGCCTACGAGCGGTTCCGCTACTGGCACACGATGCTTCCGCCCGACCAGCAGCGGGCGCCCGATTTAGTGGACAAATACCGCGCCTACCTCAAAGGACAGGGATTCGCGGATTCCGATATCGCCGCCCAAATCAAGGTGATTTCGGACCATTCTTCCGATCTCGAAGTGCAGCGCTGGAACCAGATTCTCACCGCGGAGCAGCCGCGTTTCAACACCAACCCGAATGCCTTTCTGGTCGAGATGGTGAAGGGCCGCCCGCCCGGCGCCGCGCTGGATGTCGGTATGGGACAGGGCAGAAACGCCATCTGGCTGGCCCAGCAGGGATGGAACGTCACCGGGTTCGATCCCGCCGAAAAGGCCGTCGACCTGGCCAACGCGACCGCCAAAAAACTCGGCGTGCACCTGACAACCGAAATCACCACCGAGGAAAAGTTCGATTTTGGCGAGAAGCGGTGGGACTTGATCCTGTTCAGCTATGTGGGTACGCGGGAGATGACTCAGAACGTGGAGAGATCTCTCAAACCCCACGGTTTACTCGTGGTCGAAGCATTCCATCGCGACGCCACCAAGGGAACCTCGATCGGCGGCGCGGTAGTCTACGATACCGGAGAGCTGATTCGCATCTTCCCCGATCTCCGCGTGGTGCGATACGAGGAGCCTATCGCGCCCGCCGACTTCGGATCCGGGCGCGTCCGGGTGGTCCGCTATTGCGGCGAGCGTCCGGAGTAGGGCGCGCGCAGGATGAGCGCAACGGCAGCGGCTAGCCACCACACTGCTTGAACCGTCAGTGGAGCGGAGGCCCCTGCGGCTTCTCGATTAATCAGGCTGTTCCGCGCCGCAGGATCAAACGACGTTCATCGGCGCCAGCACGCTGTTGCCGTATTACGCCGTCCGGAAGTTAATCAAGGCGTTTCGGCGTCAAGTTGACCGATCACGCCCGAACTGCCGATCTCTACTGGGTTCAATATCCGAGCAGCGGCGCCAGCTTGGCGCGCACTTCCTCGATCGTTCCGTCTGTGCAGCGCCCAATGCGCTCTGCCTGGCGCGCCCTCCAATCGACGCTTTTCAAGTGGTCCACGAGAACGACGCCGGTTACACCGGCGCCGGGGGGAACGGCCACTTCGAACGGGTATCCCTTGGCCTGGTTTGTGATAGGGCATGCCAGCAGCAACCCAGATCTGGCGTTATACAGTCTCGGACTCAGTACCAACGCCGGACGTCGCCCTGCTTGCTCGCCGCCAGCTTGAGGGTCCAACGTCAACCAAACGAAATCGCCAACGTCCGGCACAAAGGCGGACTTCACCAGGATTCCTCACCCTGTGGCGGCCCCCAGTCGGTTTCCCGATGGCGGTTCTTAGGCGTGATCCGGGAGACGAGCTCCGATAACTCATACTTCCGCCGAACTGGGCGCAAAACAATCCCCCCGTTTCGATCCAGAGCCAATGTCACGGAATCTCCCTCCCCAAGGCCTGCTTGTTTGGCGATCGCGAGCGGAATTCGCACAGCCAAACTGTTCCCCCATTTCGAAATCGTGGATTCATGCGGCATGGTATCTACTTTGAGTATACATCCGATCGCCTCTCACGACGCCGCTGAGGCACTTGGCTGTATCACGCCCATTGCCCTTTTCTTCCAGCGCCGCTGCCAACCAACGCAACGGCGACTACACGTCCGGATGGACGCCTAACAGGGCTAGACCGTCGTCAGAAGGCTCAAAGATGAACGCCTGCGGCAGCGTCGCATCCACCATGCCTGCTTGATACAGAGCGAGGTTGATGTGGTGAACACCCGTCGCCCCGTGATCTGGACCGCTGGCTCAATCCAGCCCCGAGACAGACGATACCCGCAAACTGAAAGAATGGGCTCGTCAGAAGAAATCGTGGGTGCATTCCGGCTCAGGCAGCTTGCCAAGCGAGTGATATAACGAGAGTTCGAGCACCCGGTAGGTACGAAAGCCATAGGATTTTCTCAGGGTGACTTTGGCCTTGTTGTTCAGGCCCTCCACGACCCCGCTGGAAACCATTTTTTGCGCCCGGAAGTAATTGAGGATCAGTTCCCGGTGCTGGCGAAGAGATCGAGCGATCTTCTTCACGGGCTCGATGCGGGAACGCATGGTTTGACGGCACCACTCGTCGAGAAACTTGGCGGCCCAGGAGGGCGAGCTGTAATCCCAGAGTTGCTGGAATGCTTCCTTGAGAAGGTAGGCCCGGACGGTCTTCAAGTTATAGCGGAGGAGATCGCGCAGTCGGAAGCGCTGCTCGGCCTTTAGATTCTCTTCCCGTTGAGCAGGAGCCAGCGCGACTGTTTCAGAAGCGGTGTCCGGCCTTCGCTCGCCATGGGGCACGATTCTCCGGCGCGGACTTCGTCAAGAGCCTTGTTCATTTTCGCGACGATATGGAACCGGTCGAGAATATGCAGAGCCTCGGAACATTTTTCACGGATAACCTTCAAGTACGGCTCCCACATGTCTGAGCAAATGAAGACGATTGTACCCTTTGGAGTACTGGATTTCATCGACGCCGATAGCGTCGATCTGGCCGAGCGTCCGATGCGGAACTCAAAGCGCCGTTCGCCGAGCTGATCGTAATCGGGCGCCGGCAAATGGCAGCGCGAGCAGATTGCGGCCGAACCCTTGCGCGGTCGTACAGCCACTTCGATGCTCTTCTTGTCGGCACTGAAGTGGGCCTATTTGCGGAGATCACATAGGTTGAGGCGGCCAGAGAGGACGAATCAGCCACCCGAGCTGGTAAGGCGCGTTGGAAAGTCTTTGGGCATCTTCAAGATGCGTGGCCATGCATAATTCCGGGGCTCGACCTCGTATATAGTGTATGGTTGCCGTGGTGACGGCCTTTTCGCGTATGGCGGAACCCGAGTCTCAGTGCATCGCGCGTGCACTGCGGCGAAGAGACTCGGAATTCATTGGCCGAATGGTGTCGCGGTATCACTATAGGCTCCTCCGATATCTGGTCTACTGGACATCCAGGCGGGAACAGGCCGAGGACCTCGTTCAGGAAACCTGGTTGCGTGTACTGGAACACGCGGGGCAATATAACGGCCGCCTCCGTTTCGAGCCGTGGTTGTTCTCCATCGCACGAAACCTGGCGATCGATCACCTGCGAAAGCAACAGACGGCAACGCATCGGATGTACCGGGAGGACGAAGCGGGCCTGAACCTTCCGGCGCCGGATTCCGAATCGCCGTTCATCGCGGCCGCAAGAAGCGAAGATGCCAAACGAATCGCGGCCGCTTTGGGTGCGCTGGAGCCAATCTATAGGGAAGCGCTTCTGCTGCGCTTCCAGGAAGAACTGTCGCTCGCGGAAATTGCCCAAGTCGCAGGCGCTTCCATCTCGACCGTTTCGTCGAGGATTCATCGCGGCCTGTCGATGCTGCAAGCCTCTCTCGGAGGAGGCGCCGATGCCGCTTGAGAACCATGAAAAAGCCCGCTCTCTGCTTCATCGGTCCCTGGTTGAAGGAATTTCGCCGGAGGAGCGGCAGTGGCTCGAGGCTCACGTCGGACAATGCGCCGAATGTGGACGGTATGCCGATCTCTCGGCGCGTGCCGTCCGAGCGCTGGATTGGTTCGCGCTTGAACTCGACCCGGCGGCAGCGCTTCGGGTTGAGACCGTAATCCGCAGCCGTGCCGAGGGGATGAGATCGGCCAAGGCGCGTGCAAAAAGTCTTCGGATCGGCACAGCGGTCGCAATATTCCTCACGTTCGTGGGATCTGCCGTTATGTGGCGCCCATTGGCATGGCTGGCCAGTCAATGGAATCTCCCCAGCTCCGTATGGCAGATCGGATTCGCGGCGTTCTGGTGGCTGCCATCCCTTCTACTCGCGTTGCTGCCGCTTTTTCGAAAAAGGCTTCTGGGAGACGATTCCGATAGCAACGGAGAAACTGTATGAACTGGCGCAGCGGATTCGGTCTCATTCCAGGTCCGGCCAAAATCGTGGCCGCTTTAGCCTTCATGTTTTT